>Ga0182004_10000588_pt1 | contig 23021 bp, 24 predicted proteins | sample Sormic07211540_1_FD_120479 | JGI IMG/M metagenome (GOLD analysis project Ga0182004, IMG submission 120479) | Endophyte microbial communities from Sorghum bicolor roots, Mead, Nebraska, USA - 072115-40_1 MetaG | ecosystem: Host-associated > Plants > Roots > Unclassified | place: USA: Nebraska...
GATAATATCGTTAACTAGCTAATTAGATAATTAAACATCTAATCTATGAGGTGTATTAAGGGAGTTATGGGAAGGTTGGGGGGTGCCAGGCCCCCCTCAGCCCCCCCTTCCCTCCGCCACTGCATACTTGCGTGCACATATACATTGTCACGGATGTATTGCTATTTTTCTAGATTAAATTAAACATGAAAATGCCTAAATTTCTAGCAGCATTGTAAAATGCCTAAAATTGTAGCGGTAGCTCATATTTGTGATTTCAATTTATCTGATATACCCCGTTCGGGTCTCTTGGATGAAAATGGTGCGAGAAACATGTAGCTCGCTCGTTTACGAGCACGCAGTTGGTGCCTCTCACCCAACCAGTAGTTGAGGCACGCCCTGGTTGCTTGCTGCTCTGCTCTCGAACGTACTATAAAACACGCAGGAACTGAAGCGAATGTCACAGCAGGCAAATTAAAACGCAGAAACACAATCCATCGAGCTTCTCGCGATCGCTGCAGTTGCTTCTCGCGATGTCTCGTTCTTGCTGCCTCGCCGTGTCAGTGCTTCTCGCGATCGCCGCGACATCCAGCGCCACCTTGCCGGCATTGCTGCACGAGGAGCACCTCGAGGAGGCCACGGCCACGGGCCTGCTGGTCGCGGAGGGGGCGTCCACCTGGGTGGCCAACAAGGTCTCGCCGGCGCAGCCGTTGGAGGCGAGGCCAAGCGGCGGCATAGCCACGCAAGGCGACGACCAGAGCTCGTCGGGTGGCAGTAGCAGCAGCGGCGGCGGCGAGCACGGCAAGGAGGAGGGGGGCAGCAAGGAGGGCGAGAAGCAGGGCAAGAGCTGCCTCACCAAGGAGGAGTGCCACAAGAAGAAGATGCTCTGCGGCAAGGGCTGCACGCTCTCGGCGCACAGCAAGTGCGCCGCCAAGTGCACCAAGTCCTGTGTCCCCACCTGCTAGGGAGCCGTGGCCGAGCAGCCGGAGCCGGCGGCGAGACCTCGATCGATCGAGTGCTTCAGTTCTCTGGTATAGTTCTTGTGTGTTGAGTAGACGAAGGAAATAAGGGTACTTCTTGGATATAACAGATTTCTGTGTAAGCGTGTTGTCATTTGATCCAGCGATGAATAGATCATACTCGCAATTTTAATCTTAATAATGTTAGTTCAATTTGTCTGCATGATGTTGGCACTACCAAGTCTACAAGATATCTGAATCTCTGAATTACAGTAAGATCCTCGTAACTAGAGAAACATAGTACAGATTCAAACTGAAATTCTTGTTTAGGCCTTGTTTAGTTCCAAAAAAAATTTACAAAGTTTTTCAAATTCCCCATCACATCGAATCTTTAGACGTATGCATGGAGTACTAAATATAGGCGGAAATAAAAACTAATTACACAGCTTGGTCGGAATTGACGAGACCAATCTTTTGAGCCTAATTAGACTATGATGGGACAACATTTGTCAAATACAAACGAAAGTGCAACAGTGTCGATTTCTCAAAAATTTTGGAACTAAACAAGGCCTTAGCATGCCTTCCAAGTTCCAAATAACAGTACAAATACCCAGATATTTTCCAGATCAAGGGAAATGGAATCTCAATGAAAGCTGTTAATGAAACACCACAAGATATCATTTTCACTAAGTATAACAAAGGGAGTTATCGAGGAAAAAAGATATCGAATCTTCAAAAATGATGTACATAGCTCGCTTCACTCGTCAATGATCACTAAAACGACAACACAACACAACCCAACCATAAACTACCAAATGCAACCACTTCACTGGTGCACATGCACATGCTAACGGTACATGCGAAAGATGTTACAGACAGCAAACTGTGCCAGAGAAGCAATCCCAAGTCACATCTGCTCATCATCATTGATTGGGGCCTATAACATCTCCGGCAGTCGCTGAAACGACATCCACATAATAGTGTGGCTGAAGTCATTGTCCATGGCAGCTTCTCTTCACAAATGACATGGATTATGTGTCAGCATGTGTACAAAAGGCGCGATCAGCAGCAACAAAGTGCCTTTGTCCCTGCTGTGGCCTTGGAGCTTGATGACGGTGCTAAGACTGAATAGCTAGCTAGCGCTCCATGGCAGCTAATATCCAATCTTGTTGCCATCAGGGGGAAGCATGTCCCATCTAATTGTGTATATCTAGTGTGTCGTCAGTCAACTCATGATTTCCTGGAAGACAAGAGCAAGCTCTTGTGCAGCATTTGCAACCGCCCCTTTTCTTCTGTTGAGGTTAAGCAGAAATACCAAGATATGAGTATTGCAAAAATTTAAATTATAAAGAACTGAAACCAAAGCCACACATTAAGTTCAGAGAAGTATGACCTCAAAGTGCCAATGAATAATTCACTCAACTAAACCATGTATGATATAACATGTTAAGTAGACTGCTAATACGGGTCAAAGGTAAAAATTTCTCTAGGCCTTGTTTGGATGTTGTCGGATTCACCTCAATCCACATGTGTTGAAATGGAATTTGAACCAAGTTCCACCCCAACACATGTGGATTAAAGCAAATCCGACTACATCCAAACAAGACCTAAATATAGATTGTCAAATACCTTGTTAGAGACGGAAGCTTATTTTTGGCCTTCTCCAATTCAATGAAGCATAAGTTGCAGCGCTCCCTCCTACAATAAATAAATCATCAAGTAGTCTAGTAATGCCTTTTCACAGAAGCAGCTATGTGAAACCATACCTTTGCTCTGCTTCAAGGTCTACGCCAACACAAGGACCTGATGATACTGTTGAATGTATCATTGGACCAAAAGTCCTTACAAGCTTCACCAACAATTCCAATGTGACGGACAAGTGTCTGCATACATTCAGCACAAAATGTATATAAATCAATCAAAAGTTATTGCCAATAATGATTGTTGGATATGGCCCCCCAAAACCATCATAATCACTCACAAACGTTGCAGCAAGTACCTGTCAATTTTACTCTCCAGAAGATCAGTGACAGCAGGCAGGATAGAGGTACATAAATCAAGTGTTATTATTTCACTTTTCTCCATCAGAACACTAGCCATATCAGCACAGACCTGAAATTACCAGAAATCACATAATCATTAACATGCTGATTATTGCATACAAAGAAAGAGCTGCAAAGTACTGACAGCATGATCACCCATCCTCTCCATCGCGGAGAGCACACCCCTGATGTCATTTCTTTCCCACATTTGATGAATAATCTGCATGTCAACAAAAAGGAGCAGCCTTTGAGCAACTGTAGTTTAAAATCCTATCTTCTATCCAAACAGGTGCTTTACTCCACTGAGCAAAACAGTGATTTACAAAGTCTATGATAACTGGAGCAAAACGGTTTAAAAGCCTATCTTCTATCCGAATTATAAGCTTAGAAACCACAACATAAGGTACATATAGACACTCCTTTCTTTCATTAACCTGGAGCATTTATACCATCTGATTAATTGGTGGAGAGAACAGAAATTAAAAAATTGCTATTTCTTCAGCAGTATTACACGACCAATACAACCAAATTGTCAAGCACTGCACTGACCTGCAATTTTGTCAGCCGAGACTTTGTTGAGCTTAGAAATAAGTCATGTTGTTCCATGAGAAGTGATAGAACATCTTCATCACTAACTATGATTGGAGTTTCAGAAGCTTGTTTGCTTCCTCTCTGCAGAAGAGGAAAGGTTTCATATAAATCTCAGTGTAAAAAGCATATATGGGCAGACATGCAATTCCAGGTATAAACTAAAGTTTAAGGGCTGCAAGTCTTCAGTATAGTAAGCACAAGCTAGTGAAGCATAAGTGCCACGATAATTTCACAGGAATTGTTGGAATTCAACTGTGTTTCAAATGGGACCTAGCGATAGGTCTAGGCTGAGCCTGGGGCAAGAGTATGATTGAAGGAATGGTTGAGTCATACTTTATCTTAGTTCCATGATGCATGCACATGAATCAATGGGACAGCAGCAGCCACCAAGATAAGTGGATCAGATAATAAAGCAAGCACAAATATCTTCAAACTTAACTACCCCACATCTTTACAACCTTCAAGAATTAAAAGAAAAAAATGAAGTAACAGAATGTATAAAAGGTTTATGGCTTATCTCAGACATACAGATGAATATGGACGGCCTGTAGGAGCCAGCGAAGAACTGCTTGTTGTCGGTTCTTCGTGACTAGGGGACTGATCCCTCCCTTCCCAATTAGAGACATTTGACCTTGCTCTCCCTACATGATAATTTATTCAGATTCATGAACAGATTACTGGAATAACAACATAGTAGCATTGTCCATAAAAAGATACACGTAGTAGCATAAACCATACCTGCTCTTGAAACTTCAATATAGCAGTTATCTCTTGGTTTGCGCATTCTAGAAACATCTGTAAAACAGGACCAAATGGAGTGATTACCCAAAAAGTAAATTTTGTCAAAAAAACACAAGGATAGCTAATAACTCAACAAAAGAACAGACATGTTTGGTGTTTCTCACACGATTCAGAATGTAAACTTTGAGAAACAATGCTTCATCCAGATAATGCTGAGTAAACAACATATTAGTAAATCAAATTCATATGAAAACTATGAGATACCTACAAAGTATTGAGCACCTTAAACAAATGTGCTAATTCTTTTCTTTACTAAGTAAATTGTTTGCTCATTAATGCTTGATTCAATGAAAGAAACTGGAAATTTGACTAGATAGTGCAAGAATAACTGCTCTTGGATTCAAATCCACAATTCCAAAGCATTTAGAACTTACTATGGTGAGTACCTTAACACATAACTGTATGATATGTATATTTTTGGTGGAGATATAATTAATATAAAAGCATTACAACTATGTGCATATGAATGCACAACCAAATCACTACAAACATGTAGGAACATAGACATGCAATGCAAACATGGATAGCACATTATGAGCACAACATAAATAGCAAGCAATAGTAGTAGTTGGATTTGTTAGTACATTAAACACATTATAAAGGAAATCGATCACCACTAACAATTGTGAAACAATATGTGAATCAAAGTGGTAGCAGCACATGAAAATAAATGAGTACAGATCATACAATTCTCACTGCGGACACTTGCATTTGGTTCTGACGAATTTGAAAATCCCATCCTGTCAGCTGGACCACACTTTACATCTTCGCGGGATTCTTCAGAACTTATTTGAAAAACACCATTTCTACGGGGAAGAAATATTTGGCAATTGAAGTCATCTGTTTCAGTAATTTTACTTCCACTGTCAACTTTGTTTGCATCAATTTTGGCATGGGTTAGCTTCCGTAGCTCAGCATATCTTGACTGGATTCTGAATGGTGATACTCTTCCAGCAGAGGGTTCTCTCCTAGAATCAGAATTCATTTCCATTCTAGAATTTGCTCTGGGTACAATGGCAGGTACTGCATCAACACTTTCTTTCTTTGAATCAGTACCAGAATCTAGCTTTCTGTTTGCCTTTGAAAGAGCAGGCGCAGAATCAGAGGCCATCTCCATTCTTGCATTTGCCCTAGGATTGGGAACAACAGGTGTTGTATCAGCACTTTCTTTTTTTGAATCAGGGGCAGCCTCCAACCTTCTGCCTGACTTGAAAGTAGAAACGGGTGCTGAATCAGAGGCTATTTCCACTCTTGAGCTTGCTTTAGGAATAACAAGATCCACATCATTACTTTCTTTTCTAGAATCAGTAGCAGGATCAACCCTTCTGGTTACCTTAGGAAGAACAGGTGCCACATCAGCAGCATCACTTCTAGAATCAGTAGCCAACTCCCCTCCTGAGCTAGTTCTGGGAACAATGACTGGCACTACATCAGCTTTACTGAAATTGTGGACATTAGATGCACTGTTACTCCGCAATGAACTTCTCTTTAAGGTGGTACCACCAGATTGAAAAGCTGAATTTCCAACAGATCTATTATTGGAGCTAACTCCAGCCCTTTGTGGTGTGCTTGGGACCAACCCGCTTGCTTCAGTATATTAAGAACAGATAGAAGACAGATAAGGCATATGAAATGCTTCAACCATTAAATGTAGAAATGAGTAGATAGAGATGAGCAGGAACATACAGGGTGCCAATTTAGTCTCTTTGGGTGCAGAATCTGAGTTTTGTGCCGACAATCTTCCTGAAGAAGCTTTTAGGTTATTCTCTGAAGTTTGCAAGGTTGATGATCGCCCTATGTTAGCCCTTGAGCCACTATCATTTTGTAAAGGCAAAGTGCCGCTAGACACAGTCTTCAATTCAGAATGACCATTTAGTTTTGTTGAAGTACCCGTTGCATATGGCTCAAGACGCTGCCAATTGATTACTTTGTTAGCAAATGAAAAAACAAAAAGGAAGACTCCAATTGACCAAATGGATCAGTGTTACAAATGTAGCTGAAGCCAGCATACCGTCAGATCAACAACCCATATTCCTACACAACTTTGATTGAAAGAACAACCAAGAAGTTTTCCCTCGTGGACATTCAAATCAGCAAGTTTAGACCATCCCACATCCACAGTATCATGGCATCTTATTGGCTCCCAGGAGAAAACCTGCATAAATTTGAGAAAAGTTTATCTCTAGAAGTCATAGGGAACAAGAAGCAATCTTGACATGATCACTTGAGGAAATAATAGCACTACCTTTAAGCTTTCATGCAACCCACATAACAAAGATCTTCCGTCAGGATTGAATGTCATGGATCGAACACCTGTTGTCTGGTATTTTGATGGAAACAAAGGAAGTAATTCAAACAAATTAAATGTTCATGGAAACACAAGAAGTAATTCAAATGAATTAAATAGGTGCCCAAATCGAACTGAATTATGCTGCAAAACATTTGCATATGGCTCTTTGTTGTATAATAAAGTAGCACCAAACAAGGAGATCTAAGTTTATGTTCTTTCTCCATTTCTTTTTTTGATGGAACATAGAGTTGAGATCCCCAGTCCCCACCCAAGTTACTTTTTAAGGAAATAATGCTAAAATTACGAAAATTACAAACATAAAGAAAATAAACAATTATCAGCTCAAAATACCAATTTACCTCAGGTCCAGTAGAACCAATCAACTCAAAAGTCTCCAAATCCCAGAACTTGACAGTTTTATCAGCTGAACCTGAGTGAAGCAATAAGTTTTACGTAAGAGGAATATACTCTTCTAAACTCCCACATAAACGTATGAATACACTCTTCACTGCCTGACAGGAAACAATATGCGCCTCCACAAGAACAAAAATGGAATTTATTAATTGATGCCACTGAAAGAAAGTTTCTATAGAACATGTTGTACACAGTTTCAATGCATCTCCTGACAGATGTCACCAACGAAAAAAAGCATGATACCTCACAAACAAAAAAAAAATTAACACAATACGTGTATAGAGATTTACTCAAAGAAAGCTAAGCTAAGCCAAGACATGAGTATATGGAATTTTTGGGGGAAAATAATCGAAAAGTAATTATGGGGTGTGGTGGGGTAGATAACAAGTACAATCATAGTATGACCCATTACACTTTACCACTTAAAACATCAAAGGAACAGTCATTACACTTTTCCAAGGACAAACCTTATTTTTAGTTAGGATGTCATGTTTAAACAATTTTTCCACTCAATGGACAAATGCCAGGCCTTGTTTTTTGATCACATGTAAATACTTAAATTGATTTACTGGCTCAATGCACAGATGAGTCTTTTCTACAACAAAATGTCAAGACAGAGGTCTGAGAGTTAACCATAAACAAGTAAATAGTACAACCAAAAGGGACAAAGAAAAGTTAACAATTAAGAAAGTAAGAAACAGATAGGCATTGTAACTAAAATCTGAACCTAACCTGTTGCCAGAAGGAACTCGTGGGGGTGGAAATCTATGCACTGGATCTGACCCTCATGACACTTGAATTCATGTAATAACTTTCCAGCAGTCAGATCCCAGAGCTGCCAAGGCAAAATATATTGTAATGAATTCCAAAAAAAAGGATTTTTCATTAGAAAGATTAAGGCAATAGGAAAAAACAAATTCCAGCGGAAGATCTATCAATTGAAACACACAGCACTTACCTTTACTATATTATCTTCACCACCAGACACAACCCACCGACCATCGGGTGTGAATCTAATAGCATTCACCCCTCGTGTGTGACCTTTGTATGTATGGATGCAATTCTTCCTTCTTATATCCCATATCTTCAGATTAGTGTCCAACGACCCAGAGGCAAAGAATTCCCCAAACGGATGGAAATCAACTGACATACAGTTTGATCTATGCCCAGTAAGAGTGCGGACAACTGCATAGGAAATGAGCCAAGAGATACAGTTACTGAATGATTCACACATATATATCTTATAAATTATAACAGTAAGTTAAATATTCATATTTGCATACTCTTTGCCTCCTCCAAATCCCATAGTTTTATTGTTCCACTGGCTGCTCCTGCAGCCACAAACACTTCCGTGGAATCAAAACCAACCGACTCCACAGCACTTGTGTGCCCTGATAAACTCTGTACAGCCACCAAAAAGTTAAAGGAGGTGGATTAAATGAAGCACTCCGTCTCTAAAAACACTACCTATGACACCTATGTTAACTAAACAAACCATCCTCAAAACACATTGCTGTGCGGTAGGTTCATATAACTAACATAAAAGTATCTTTGTATTAATGGAATACCAGCATAAAGAGAGCTGTGCTACATAGGCTGTCAGTGGTTGAAAAGGTGAAGTTTTCATCTCGTAACCACTACTTAGGTCAGCTTGCCAGTGAGTTAAGAGTTTTGTTTTCCTACTCAACTGTGGAGCTACAGTTTACAATCAGTCCATGCGTAGAAACAGCACTAGACAAATCAGTCTTACCAATATTGAATTGGGCTTCCCAATAGCCCAAAGATTGACCTTATGATCCTCTCCTCCTGTGACAAGAACCCGCGAGGTCTTCCTCCCAATCTTGAGGCAGTTAACATTGGAAGAGTGCGCCACAAACTCCTCTACACCAAATGCAAGTCAAGGCATTCCAATGTAGCAAATTTCGCAGCCCAATCTCCCCCGCTAACTCACGTCAATGTACCACTTCAGACATTTTTCACACACAGTATGCCAGCAATGGCACATCTCAAATAATAAAACAATAAATCAGTAACGACTAGTCGACAATCACCAGGAGCTAAATGTGACCCATCCAATCTCACAACCACCAAACACCTATTTCTCATCTCAAAAGAAGCAGAAAATTGAGAGCCATGAGCTCCCTCTGGAACTTGCTGACCCAAATCTCCCCCCAACTGGTTGAACGACCGCAGCAGCAGCGATGGATCGGCCATATAAAAAATTCACTATGCAGCACCCCCGACAAGGAATTAAAAAAAAAAAGGCAAGCGAAATAGCCCAAACGAATCGAAGGATACGGAGCTTGTAGGCGCGCTTGGTGTTGGTCGTCATGGCCGTCTACCTCCGCAGCGAATACCGCGCCGTCGGGTCCAATCTCATTTCAGATCACGCCGACGCCACGGCGCCACCAACGCGACCCCTCCACCCTTCCAGCCCGGATCTCGCGCCCCGCCTGTCCTCAGCACGAGGCGGCCGTACACACTCCGGCCAGAGCCTGCCTCCCTCTTCCGGGGAAGACTCGTCCGCCGCCGCAACTGCCCGGTAGGGGCGGGCGCCGCCGTATCCGCCGCCGCCGCCGCCGCTCGGAGCGGAGGGGCGCGAGAGCGGGGATGGGCTGGCTGGAGGAGGGAATGTGGCTGCGGGTTTGGTGCGCGGTCGAGGTGGAGGCAGGACGGGGGAGGGGAAACGGAGCTGTCTGGTCTCTGGTTGGGGCCGGGCCGGGCGCTGTGCGGTGGGGGTGGGGAAGGCAGGAGGTGGAAGACGAGAGAGATGGGCTTGGTTCGAAAATTTTCGAATTAAAAACAGCTGGGGGTTGGAGCTGAGGAGGGCTCGCCGATGATTAAAAATGGCGCTGCGGCGTTGGGCAGTGTGGGGGTGGAGGTGGATCTTGTCTTCTCACCTCCCATTTTGTTATGCCCTCGACGCAAATCATTTTTCAAATCTGTATTATCTACTTAGACCTTTTTCAACGTACTTTCTCCATCTAATAATCCTAAAGTATAAGGATCGAAATATGTCCTAAGTTTAGCTGAATTTTAGAACAGAACAATAGTACGTACGATACCAAAACAGCATAGCTAGATTCATTATATGAAATAACGATTCATAGCTAGAAGTCTTTGATATAGTAGAGTAATTTTCTTTATATAACTTAATCAAATTCAAAACAGGTCATTTAGGATAAATTTTGATCTCTTATATTTTGATGATGATACTGAGTAAAATTTTTCACATGAAATAGTTTCATTAATTCGCTAAGCATGTGACAGATGAGTTGTTTGTCGGGTCATTTACACGCTTCTAAGATAAGATTTCTACGCTATCATCTGCAATTAGGCAATCACATCTGAACGTTTGGTCTAACCAAATAAGGTAAGGAGTAATCAATGGGGGTGACAAATGTCCTGCACTTACTTGAACGCAGCGTGCTGGGAGGGATTCACAATGTTTCACGAGTGCTATGCAATGGGTCTGCGCTTTTCTTTTCTTTTTGTGCTCAGCAAGAGCAGGTAGGGTTATACGTGAACAGGATCCTTTCTGTTGAAGCGGAGTGCACGTTTGCGCAATAATACACGTAATGGTGTTTGGATCTTCTAATCTTTAAAGCTCTAAAAACGTTAGAACACTTTAGCTCATTTTTTACTCTAAAATTCTAATTTAAGGTGGGATAAAGTTTACAACTAACTTTAAACTAATTAGTTGGAGCTTTAGCTCTAAAGTTTAGAGGAGAAAATCCAAACGAGTCCCAGTCTAAATTTAAAGTTTAACCTTTTTTAGCATGGTTTTGACTCCTTACTAAAATGTGCGGAGTTAAAACCAATAATATTTTGGAAATAAATAAAAACAACTTCTACCAAGCGGAGGCCGAGCTATTCTCAATATATAGTTTTATTGTGTTGTTTCAAAAACATAGAATACAATGAAATATGTATAAAACCATTCATCTCAATATTTCATTCCTTGTTTCATAGACATTTAAATATATGGCTCATATTGAGTCTGATACTGAGTTTCATGCTCATGAAACTTACTTTTCTCTTTTTTTCAATACACTACCATATCATCCAAAACGTTTATGTGACAGACATTAAATACAAATGAAACTTTCATTGAGAATGATCTTAGTTGCATATGTAATTAATTTCAAGTAGTACACTGACAAGGGGAGGATGTTTTTAGCACAAGATGTGATGACTAATAATAATTAAAGAAGGCCAGCTCCCACTCCCAGCTCGGTGGTGGCTTCATGATTAGCAGTAGTTCAGTTGGCTTGTCGAGGGAAATTGGGATGACATTGGTGGAACCGCGAAATGGAAGATCCCATAAATTTGTCTGTTGGCACGTCTCCTCTCCTTTTTCATATTTTTTTCTGAAAATTAACCGAAATCACTTCCCATTTGCTTGCATATATGTATGTTCATAATAAGGCCTTGTTTAGATACACTCAAAAACCCAAAACTTTTACAACATTCCCTATCACATCGAATCTTGCGGCACATGCATGGAACACTAAATATAGATAAAAAAGATAACTAATTGCACAGTTTAACTGTAAATCACGAGACGAATCTTTTAAGCCTAGTTGCTTCATGATTGGATAATATTTGTCAAATAAAAACGAAAATGCTACAGTGTCAAAATCTAAAAAAGTTTTGCATCTAAACAAGGCCTAACACAAGTGGCACGTTTACATGTCCTCCTCCATTTCAAGTTTGACTAACAGCATGAAACGAGCCGTTTGGTTCTAAAATTTGTAACGCAAATATAAATAATTTTAAGCTGTAGACGTTACCGGTTGGAGATACAATTAAATTAAATTTATTTAAAATTACGTTACTGTTGAACCAACCAAACAACACACAAAGTCTTTTTAAAAACACTCTTGATATATGTCTTGGTAATGGAAGATCCTATGGAACTTCGTCGAGAAAAAAAACAGGACATACAAATTTTAATATAGCTTTTCAGTCAAGGTGAAAAAAGAGTTAATAGTTTAAAAAACAAAGTTACCTCTATTTTGAAACAGGGTGACGTACCCGATTCTCTTAGTTCGGGCCATGAAAACGAATGGCACGTATTATAGAGAAACACATGTGCTCGGTACAAAAAGTACTATAATGCATTGCTCACTGTGTAGACTAGAAGACCGACTGTAGGTAGGCGGGTGCTTTAAATGGATATTCACGGTTCTTTACTCATTTTTTTCATTTAGTTTATTTAATTACACTAGAGAAAACTACGGATATCTATTTAGGCCTTGTGTTGGATGTTGTTGGATTCACTTCAATCCATGTGTGTTGGTGTGAAATTTAGTTCAAGTTCCACCTCAACACATGTGGATTGATGTAAATCTGACTACATCCAAACAAGGTCTTAGAGGGTCATTTTCATCCTTAGTAGTCACCCTGTGCGCATACACACACGGGACGCGTACCAGAACTGTTGCAATGTACGTATACTACTAGTCAAGGACGAATGTACGAAGAAGACACGAGACCGTGTGCTGAGACGGCTCCGTCCGGGCATGCTGAGCTCAGGCCTGCCTACTACGGTTGGTCGTTGCCACTCCATCCATCCATCCATCCATTTCGACACGGCACCCGCTCCTCCAGGCCGGGTTCAATAATCCAAAGCCGTTTCGAAGGGGTCGCACTCGCACGCAGGGGCCAGAGAAGGGGAGGGAGGAGAGGAAACCGACAACGGCAAAACCCCCGCTATGCTCTGCTCCTTTTCCGGCGCCCACGCGCCGAACCCACACGTGCTATGCCGCACCGGCCCGTGCCAGGAATGGGGTACAGGTACAGCCGTACAGGTAGAATCTCAGCAGTGCGGCACTTGCTTACCTCGGTCAGCAATGGCGAGCTGCATGTGCAGCACTAAAAGGTCTTCACTGTTAAATTATCTATTTATCCATTCATGGCTATAGAGATAATTAAGACGTAACTAACCTTGCTTGCTGAATGCTCGCGGGTGTGCAACGTGCTGTATAGGTGCGGCACACGGACACGGGTCTATTTAATTCCATGTCCGCATGTGTGAGCCTGGTACGATACGATACCCACGTTTGGTGGCCTAGGCGCTTTCATTTCACCGACCGACTGCGCGGAGTCGCTGACATAGCAAGTAGCAGTACAGTACGGGGACAAAAAGGCCGTCTCCGTCCCAACGCACACTACGCCGCATCTACTACTGCACTTTTCCAAGCGCCATTCGCTCCAGATGGAGCAGAGGCGGGGGCAGGCAGCTGAGCGCTGTTGTGGTGACGCATAAAAGCGACCGGCAAGTACAACGACCTCAACGAAACTGCCGCTGCACCAGCCAGCAGCCGCCGTCCCGAGCTCGAAAACGAGAAACTTTCTACTAACCGGGACATGACATGGTACACGAATAGCAGGAGGGGAGGGGATGTCGTCGACGGACCAGGTTCCCGGGAGGGCGGTTGCACGGGACGAGACCAAGGGCAAGGGGCCCGTCAGCGTCAGGACGAATGATGCGTGTTGCATGCTCCTCACCCTTTTGACACATGGACGAGCCGAGCAGCTGCATAATGCACGCAGGCAGGCAGGCAGGCAGGCGCCACCCACATGGCCGGCAGCCCGCGGCGGCGACGGTGGCCGATGATTGTGCATGCCGGCCCGCGCGCGCGCTCCCGTCCCAGCTCAACTCCCATGTGATGTGGATGAGCTTCTGCTTCCGTTCCACCAAACGAAAGACAAGAGAGCAAACGAGTCGCTGGCCAAGGGTATAGATAGGCTAATCCGGCAGAAATCACAGCTCACGCAACACATGCCACCCTTCCACTCCACAGATGCGGTGCGTGCCGTACGCTTCTGCATGCGCTCTGCGGCGTACGTGGACGTGTGGTGTGGAGTCTTACAAAATATTATTATCACAGCAGCGCACTGCACGTCGCAGTGTGCGTGGCGTGGCGTGTTGGACGACGGACGGCCCAAGACCCGAACCCGACCGACCCAGGTCCGGTCCGGTCGATCGAGCAGTAGCAGTAGCAGTAGCACGCCTGCGTCTGTCGGTGCGCCCTTGGAAAAATATGAGTAGCGTGGAGCTGGTAGCGACGGACACGGACGCGGGGACGGATTGCAACAAGCGAACGGCCGGCCGGCCCGGGGCGTACAGGCACAAGCAAACGACCCGAGGCCCGGACGGCGACGCGCCCCGGTCGCGGCGCATCGGATTCCTTGAATTGACGCGCCACCAGCAGCAGCCTCCGGTTGCGGTCGCGTGAGCGGCCAAAGGGAGAAACTAGCCGCTAGCGACGAGGGCGAGGATTCTATTGGCGTCGCCTTTGACCGCTCCTGTGCGCCGGGCGGATCCTCTCCTCCGGCCTCCCCGCGGCCTACCAACCGCTCGCTTTGCTTTGATTTGCTTTGCTTTTGCCTGAACCATGGGTGCTCGCACAACGTACGCGCTGCGGTGGACGAAACTGAGAGATCGTGTGCTCCGGACAGAAATCCCGCCCAGCCGGCGCCTGATTTGGCGGTGTTTTACAAGGGAAACGGGCCGAGGACGTGCCGGAGGGTTCGTTGGGCACCGAAAGGCGAATTGGCACTTTGGCGCACCGGGCGCGCGCGGTCCCGGGTGCCATTGCTCATTGGCCACCAGGAGACCACCTGGGTCCTGGGACTGGGAGGATCACACACATCCACCCCGCGCGGGCGCCTCACCTGCTGCCTCCCCGCTCGTGACGTTCATAAATTCCCCGCGCGCGGGCCGCGGGGCGACGATTCATCACGCCATGTCTGTCTGTCTGCCTGGCTGCTGCCGGCCAGCACTTGAACGCAGAAGACTAGCGTTCGGGAAGCTGAACACAAGTTGAGTGAGCATGTGATAAAATTAGGAAAGGGATATATACAACATAGAAAGGTGACCACCCATGGCTCAGCCAGATTTGTTAAAATGACCCGTCACAGGTATTAGTCTGACGTCACGATTGTTTTTAAAAAGTAAAATAAAATTCAAGTTAGTGCCGTCTGTTAATGCAGGCATTGCAGCCGCGTGTAGCTGCTGCACGACAAAACAACCCTTAGCCCAAGCTACATAAACATATATACACATCTACTGACTAGCTCAGCAACATAACAGACACATCGTGTACATGAGACGTCTGGTTAATCGAGGTTCAAATCCTGATCCAGAATTCGAGTCACAATGCCCACTGCAACGGTGTTACCCTGAGACCGCAGGAACACCCGCCCAAGGGCCTTCAGCGTCGAGAATTCTTCCACGCACACTTCTTTGTCCAGCTTCACCTGAAGACAGATAATAAATAAACATTGCCGTCGATTATATTAGAGAATAAAATCCTCAAACTGAATAGTGAACACTATACGCTAGATTTCATGTGACTTCATCTTACTTCAACCACGGCGGCCTGCCTCGCGGTGAGCAAACGTGGCATTTTCTTTAAGGCCTTGCCAGTCTTCTGGTCCAACGACGACAGTATTTTAACCAACCTCGCTGACACCCTCGCGTGATGTATGTGTAGCTCAAACTAGAATAATGTGATGGAAACAACAGATGAGAAGATAGTATCACACTTAGTAACCTTGACATGCTATTCGTTGGGCTGCGCCACTAACCTGAAGACCAACCAGTATTGGCATGGTGATTTCTAGAACCAAAACTTTCAGCTCCAAGTGAGAAGCGACGCGCACGGGGAAATCTGGATGGCAAAGAACTCCACCTGACACAATATGGCCAGGGTCGATCCCATGCAGACCAATGGCAACATTGTCCCCGGCTCTAGCCAAGCTGCAAGTAGAGGAATCCCGCTCAATGGTTCTTACTGTAGCTATATCTCCAGAAGGCATGACAAGTACCTGATAGCAGAGTATTCATGATCAAAATAACATCTTCAGCAGGTTGTATAAATATAGAACAAGAACAATGCAGATATTATAGCTAGCTTGACCATGCAAACATATAAAGAAAATATGTGGTTTAGCAGGTAATTAGACAGGGCAGGGAAGCAATTAAACTGATAGCTACTGTAGTGTGATGCACAATCGTAAGCAAATCTTCTGTGCAACAAGAGGCAACTATACAAATCAACACTTCATACATTGCCAAACATAATATCAGAATGATACCTTAGAGCCAGTTCGGATCCCTCCAGACTCTACTTTACCACAAACAGCCACCTGACCCAGCGTGTGAGATGCAATAACATCACATATTGGAAGGCGCAGTGGCCTTGAAACGTCACGATGGGGAGGAGGTAATGAGTCAATGGCTTTCAGCAGACAATCTCCATTGTACCTGACATCAGGCATCAATAAATTGATGGTCAACAGCCAAGTCTGGGGGAAAAAGTGATGTGTTTGCCATCATTAGAACTATCTTACCATGATAGAAGACGAGAATCTGAAGAAGCTGTGACTAAATTTTCATTTGCCATTGCACTCAAAGGAACCCAGGTGACTGAAGAGTCTTTGTACCCACATGAACGAAGAAAGATACCAAGTTGTGATTTAATGGACTGAAACCGCTCCTTCGAATATTCCACCACATCCATCTTATTAACAGCAACTATCAAGTTCTCAACACCAAAGCTCCTAATAAGTTGTGAGTGTTCCTTTGTCTGACCAATTCCATTAACACCCATGCCAGCTTCAAATGAGCCTATAGATGCATCGACAACTAGGATGGCTGCATCAGCTTGTGTAGCACCAGATATCATATTAGGAACAAAATCCTTGTGACCAGGGGAGTCAAGCAAAACCACACGGTATTTTTCACTATTAAAGTATGCTACAGCCACAGTCATTGTAATGCCACGCTCCCTCTCGTCACTGCTCTCATCCATAGCCCAAGCATATGCAAATGACCCTTTCCCCTGTCAGAACAAGCATCGCAAAAACATAAACAGCTACAGATGCATAGAAGTACAGGCTGAGATGTGCTAGCAGTCTGAATAACAGAACTGACCTTTTCTTTAGCTTCTTTCTCATATTTATGCATTTGTTTTTTTGAAATCAATCCCAGAGCATGTCGTAATCGACCACATAAAGTTGATTTCCCAGAATCCACATGACCAACCTAGCAAATCATTTTGGTCAAACTTGAGCAGAACACATCAATTATCTACATGTAAACAATTGAAAAAGATATATGCAATTGTTGCTTACAATGGCAAGACTTAGCTGTTTACAGATTTCTTGATCTTCACTCTCGAGCATCCATGGTTCTGGCTTGTAGTGTGAAACGGAAGTTGCTTTCTTAATATTGGGTTTACTGTTCTTTGGTTTGCTCTCCAAACTCAAATGTTGTAGCTTATGGTCCAAAACAAGAGTTGTATTTTGACTACTGGAAGGAACATTGCTACTAGATCCACCAACTTCATCCAATTGTACTGATGCACTTGGGTCCATACTTGTACTCTTTTCAGTTAGAAGAATATTATTATCTATCATCTTCTTTCCGGTCACGTCAACAGAATCTTTAACTAGAACCTTTGTGTCAACTAGTACACATTTAAGTCAATATGGAACTATGGAAAGATATACATAACCAAAAACTGGAAGCTCAAACATAACATTTAGCACCATTTGAGCAATTTCTCAAGGGGTCAAAAAACAAAGAGCCAAGAGATATCTATGCCACTAGATTTGTCCATGGTTCACAATCATACCGACAAATTTTGTCTTCTGTTTGATCAGACTCATTCTTCACTATAAACATGTAATTTATCAAATTTGGGTTCATTTGGACGAAATTTATATGGCTTCAGAAAATAATGAAAATTTTGATAAAGAAAGGATCCACACATAAAATGTTGCATGCATTTTAAGTAGTCTGATATTCAACAGTAAATAGAAGGGGAGAGCATTGCAAAGAGTACCTTTTCTAAAGTTTCTGGATGATTTTAAGCCTGTAACGACCATGTCATCTGGAGATGGTGTATCAAACTTGAAAGGCACTGTCAATATCAGCATAATGCAGTCATGTTCCAGTTCATTTTACTGTGAAAATAATAAGCAAATGAAACAAAATATCAAGTGGATAGTAAGAAAAGGTACGAGGAGTGCCTGAACACAACCTACAAAACTACTCCCTCCATACCTTAATTAGTTGTCGTTGTGGGAGGGAGTCACGTTTTCATAAAGAGTGTCGCTGAGGGTGAGAGATAGAGCATTTGGACGCGACTGCCCCTGGAGACGCTTCGGCTGCTGCCCCGCATTAATCGCATGAGCAGCAACGCAGCGAGCGCCATGCAGCACAAAAAATGCCTTACAGCAATAAAAAAAGAGCACTTGTGGGGACTTGAACCATTGACCAGCAGCCTCAGGCCAAGAGAACTAGCCACTCGAGCTACACAAGGTCGTTGTAAAAATGACACCCGCAGTGGTGTTTAATAAGGGCAAAGAAGAGAAAATACCCTCTAATTAATTACTCCTTGGTTACCACAATTCTGTCCTAAACGTCAACTAATTCAGGTACGGAGGGAGTACAATATATCCCCCCACCCCTCAAAGAGAGAGAGAGATTTATCCAAATTACAAGGGAACAGAACACGAGTTAGGCCTAGATAAAGCACATTCCATGAGTTGACATATATAAGCTCATCTTGCAAATTTCTGTAGAGAAATGTTATTACCAGAATTCAAATCCAAACCCTCATAATAAAATTCTAAGACCCATTAGTCAGATAGACCACTCACATGCTTCCAATTTCCGTATAAGATGCAGAGAGCTGGCTTAAGGTTATTTTTAACAGAACATAAATCAGCAAGTTGATTGACATATTTACTACCATACTGGCTTTACTCAACAAAGTCTGCTACTGCTAGTGCATGCAATGACTCTGTACAGTTAGCTAAACAAACATCTTATTAATGCTAACAACTAAAATAGGATAGTACACTTAGAGCAATACGAGCTTGGATTATGTCGTTCAACAAAAAAATCAGACAAGGTAAAGAAGGCCTCAATTTACTATGTAGCATACCTATGTTAATGTGGCGCTTTTTGCGAGTCATGTATGTCTTATGTAGAGCATCCATGGTAGCTTGCTTATTCCCTGTTGTATTTCTACTGTCTTTGAAACCATCAGAAAAAACAATAGCCTTTGACTTTGTACTAGATGGTGTAAAAAGAGATCTTGCGAGTATGGATACCCCAGAATACTTGTGTCTGCATTTAGCTAGATTTCAAAAGGGAGAAGTAACTAAATTAAGATGCTAGATCGAACTAATTATATTGCATCACTGTAGTAGAATATAATATAAAACAATTGCTATATACCTCCATCTTTGGCTTCACTGATATTATTGAAATACAGTGAGAGATCACGAAGTACACCACATAGCTCACAAGATAAATTATCTGTAGAATTTTCATGCGTGCAGATGGAGCATTGCCACATCCCAGAAATTTTAAAGGGCTCCTCAAAATCAGACCTGTTATCTAGCACAGGAACAAACTAAAGAGTAGTTAGTGAATAGTTGTTGTGGTTCTAGAAAAACTTGGATCCATCATGTTCATTTACCAAGTGAAAACTAATAACTTACCATCTCTTACACCCAGTTGGCCAGCTTTACTATCTATGTGATTGACACACATGTATCTTCCAGATTATCTGTTCATATCAATCAATCATGAGACTTGAGGAAAAAGCATAAAACAAAAACCCTACCACAGTTGCTAAATGTGTAACAAAAATGATGGGTGGAAACAGATAATCAGTAGACTGACAGTTCCCTCCAAAGCTAAATCAGCATTATATATTACATAGAAAGGGAAATTTGATCAGATGATACACAGCCTGTCAATCTATCAGACCAAACGTAGCATTCATTAAGGACACTTAGAGTGGGCGGTGGGCACTATCCAATAAGAGTATGAAGCCGATGAGGGAAGAAACGAGCAGAGGGACACACCTAGCCAGCATCTGAACTCCCGTCCCAGGTACCAAAACACCCCCAGAGCATACAGACTCACCGGCGGAGCCAAGGCCCGGCCACCCTGGGCAGCTGGCCGGGGTCCCACGGTACAGCAGAGGCGGGAGGGGAGACGGAGGTGCGTACGCAGGGTCGACGGCCGGTGCGCGGAGGACGGAAGCGACTGGAGAGAGGCGGGAGGGGAAGCCGCCGACGCCGACGCCGCCGCCGAGCCTAGGACTGCCCCTCCGTCTCTGAGGGACCGAGCCTGAGCGTCACTGAGCGCGAGTGGGGGAAGGAGCAGAAGATCTGCGCTGAGGGACCGCCGGACCGAGCCTGAGCGGCGCTGCGAGGAAGATGGAGGGGTCGCGCAAGGGGCGTAGCCCGCGACCGGTGCGCGCAATTCCGAGTCTCGGTCGGACAAACGATGCTGCCCCAGCCACATGCCCGAGGCCCACCTACACATGTTTAGTTTCCAATAAATTTTACAAAAATTTTCATATTACTCGTCACATTAAATTTTAGTATTAAATATAAATAAAAATAACTAATTATGTAATTTATTTGTAATTTTTTTAGATAAAACTTTTGAGTTTAGTTAATCCATAATTAAATAATATTTATCAACTACAAACAAAAGTGTTACAGTGTCTATTTTATAGTTTTTTTAAAAAAAAACTAAACAAGGCCCTAGTCTGACGTAAAACAAAAAAAATCAAAACACTTTTATTTGAATGGCTAAACTTTTGAATGGGCATTCCTTTTTAATTATGTTTGCACTAGTATGTTGTACTCCCTCTATCCCAAATTAAATGTCGTTTTTCAGTTTCCGTGTCTCAAGTTTGATTCAATTTGTAAAAATTACGTATAATATTTGTATCTCCAAATAAAATTATTAAAAACTAGATTTAAAGGTGGTTCCAATGATACTAATCATATAACATAAATATTAATATTTTTTTAATATATATTTAATTAAAGTTATTTCTTGGGAAGCGAAAACGACAGTTATTTTGGGACGGAGAGAGTACGTGACAAGACGAACAAAATTAGACCCCACTTGCCTATATTTCAAAAAAAATATTTTAGTAACAATTTATGTGTAAAAATATTCTAGAAATTTTGTAAAACTAGTATAATGCCCGTGCTAACGCTACGGTTTTTCGTAGAGAATGCTTTTAAAAAAAACTAATTTGTTTCTATAGAGTTCGTCGTTTACACTATTTTTATATCTCCGGACATATTTACATCCTCCCTAACTCTTTAGCCAAATATTAGATATCCAGTTTAAAATGGAAAATAATATCCAGTTGTATGTTTGGATTAGACATCAAAATAGTAAAGGGTACATACAAATAAATTAATTAACCAATGGACCGAGGGCAGGACACAGAGATACATTAGGGCAACCTAGCTTGCAACGAACAAATGCCAGGCATGGTTCACCTATCTCTTTGTGGCGGCTATGTTGAGTTTATTATAGAAATATATAGTGATAATAAATTTATGTTCATGTTATAGATTTTTGGAAATAAAAGAAAAGCTGCTATCTAAATTCTTTGCCGAGCGAAAGAAAAATAAAAATACATCATAACTTTTTTAATAACAATAACCGGTCTAGCCATGCTACTTGGCTATTTGGGTTGTTGATTTTGCTAATTTATTCTTAGAAAACAGAAAAAATGTCATATCCATGGACGCAGAGAGGAAGCATGTTGCTTAAATTTATGGTTTCTCTACTATTTTTTTATATAAACAGCCGACAATTAATTTCATTCGTGACATAGAATAATATATGCATTGTGCTTCTTACGAAAAAAAATACTTTTATCACTGGAACACCCAAAAACATTGTAGGGAACCTCTAAAAATGTGCTAGAACAATCCAATACGTTATCGAAACAAAATAACTTGGATATTTAAAAGAAACATTAAAAAATCCAATTGGTTAGCATCGAAAGAATCCAATAAGCTATTCATCTTTTTTTTTTTTTGCGAGCAATAAGCTATTCATCGTAACATATGCACATTTTAGCACGCGATCGAGACTCGGACCGGCGACGACTCAAGTGCAGAAGTGCTGGTTCAAGAATACTCTGTACGTACTTGGCAAGACGTCAACGGGCTAGAGAAAAAAAAAAAGAGGCGAAGAAGACACGGGAGCATCCGGGCATCCTATGCACGGTGCGGTCAGCTGTCCGGACGCTATTGTGTCCCTTTCGTCCATTTCCCCCACCCTGCCGTCAATCAAGTGCGTCTTGCACGCGTTGCAAGCAAACACGTAGCACTAGTTCGTCGTCACCATCGATGGATCCATGCCCTCCATCTTCGATCGACACGTACGTTTCCCCGGTGACCTGACCTGACGGAGGCCGTGCGACGTCGCAAAGCGCACGCACACTAGCAGGCCGAGCCAAAGAAAAGAAGAAAGAAAAGGTGCGAGCACTTGGCCACGCGTGACAACGGGGCGGAAAGCAGGCGCCTGCCACTCAACTCAACTTTGGCACACAAATTCTTCGCCTAGAAGGAAGATTACCTCCGTTCCGTCCCAAAAGAGAATGTAATTATTGTAGATGTAGTCAAAATTCATAACCTATCATAAATTGGACTTGATTTATGAAAAAAGCAATATTAGGATGCATGATTCGAAACTGGTAAACTAAGAAGCCATATTTATTTTATGATATGATTGAATCTGATAATATTTATCTAGTTATTAAATATAAATATTAGTATATTTTTATTATATAAGTTTAGTTATTTTTTTCTGAGACCGTAGAAATATAATAGCACAGTACCATGCGGCAACAACGTGTGATCCCCAGCCCCGGCGGCACCGGCGCGTCGGCACGTTCCAACGTCCAGGCTCCAGCCGCCTCGGCACGTTCCAACGCCCGGGGACGGGGAGAATGCCCGATCAGATCAATCATGCGAGAAGGAGAGGAGAATCTGGGCGGGCCGGGGGCTAATCACGGCGGGACCGCGCGCGTCGACGAGAGGAGGACGGGAGGTGGTGCACCCGACCGGACCGGACCCGACCCGACCCGA
>Ga0182004_10000589_pt1 | contig 23018 bp, 19 predicted proteins | sample Sormic07211540_1_FD_120479 | JGI IMG/M metagenome (GOLD analysis project Ga0182004, IMG submission 120479) | Endophyte microbial communities from Sorghum bicolor roots, Mead, Nebraska, USA - 072115-40_1 MetaG | ecosystem: Host-associated > Plants > Roots > Unclassified | place: USA: Nebraska...
CCCGGCCACCCTGGGCAGCTGGCCGGGCTCCCACGGGAACAGCAGAGGCGGGAGGGGAGAGGGAGGTGCGTACGCAGGGTCGTCGGCCGGTGCGCGGAGGACGCAGGCGAGGGCGCGAGGCGATGGGGGAGCCGCCGACGCCGCCGCCGAGCCTGGGACTGCCCCTCCGTCGCTGGACACCGCCGAGGGGGAGCCGCCGACGCGCGGAAGATCCGATCCTTGGGACCGAGCCTGAGCGCGAGTGGGGGAGGAGCAGAAGATCTGCGCTGAGGGACCGAGCCTGAGCGGCGCTGCGAGGGAGATGAGCGTCGGCGCTGCGAGGGAGATGGCTTAGGGCGGCGGCGGCGGCGGCTGTCCACCAGTCGTCGGAGAGCGAGAGGGGGCGAGAGAGACGAGGAGGGATGCAGAATATCCCGACGGAAGGGGGACTGCAGCTTATGAAGCGACGGCGTATATAATAAAAAAAAAGAAGAAGAAAAAGAAGAAGAAAAAAGAGCGCACCCGCACGGCCCTTACTTACTAGGCAAGGTATCATATGCAACATAGGGCTTTCATATGTGCCTAGTGCTCGATCATAGTTGTCTAATAAGCTTTCAAACCCATCAAATTATTTTTATGGGGTCACTAGAGCAACATCAGAGGATTGCAGCCATCCAAAAACCTTTGTATAGTGCTTGTCTAAAAGCACCGCCGTAGTTGTTTACTTGGTAAGTGCATTTCAATTGAGTGGAGTTGTAACTAGTAGTTTTTAGGGTGAGCCCTATATACCATCTCTGTCTCATAATATTTAGCTCTCATGGCATTTAAAAGTTCTAGCTACAACATTTGGCATCTAGGAGAGTGCTTTAGCCTGTTAAAGTGACTGAGATTTGCCTACCAAATATTATGTTCTACATTAATTCTAGGGAGTAACGAGCATGCATCCACTTTTTCAACTAGGCTTGCTTAGGTCAAATGTGAGTTTGTTCCTGTTACTCTTGTTGAGTGGTATCACTTATATGTTTTGGTGGAGTCGAGGAGCTTAAAGGTCTCTCGGTGGTGATTGTAAGAGGCTCGAATCATTGGTGTATGTAACAATTGGTGATTTTGCCATTTCAAATCACTAGAGAGCACTTATCTTGCACATATCAGGGGCAGTAATACCCTTATGTGGGTGCACCAGTGGGGACTAATGGAGAGTGATGACTCTCCTATACCTATGAAAGCATTGCTTTGTCCCTTCTGTTTGCATCGTGCATATACTTTTTTGCAGTTTACACTTCTAGAATTGCTATGTTAGTGTATGGGTATGGGACTGAAGCTAGAGTATAAAACTTTTGTACAGTTGACATAAAACACTAGACTTAGGTACATAGGTGAAGTAGGCTAAGTGATATATTTAATTTCTGTGGAAATTTTAGATTGACCCCATTCATTACCCACTTGGATATATGAGATGAAGTAGAGCATGGAATGACTGATCTTTCCATCCATTTTCATCGATAAGAAGCCAATGGTGCATGGGCGATAGAGCAACAACAAATTTAACATAGCACGAGAGCCAAACAAACTAAGCATATCAGACATGACCAAAAGAAACACGGGGAAGAATGTTAGTGTTTCATCTACCAACTAGATTTGTGTCACACATTAGTTTGTATGGCTTAGTTTTCGATGACTCATGGATTTTTATACTGGTCTGGCAACAAACTCCACCTCTAGTGGCGGTTCAATTGTGTTTACTGAGCACAAAGGCTCAAAGTTTGCAACAAGAGTTATAACATGGAGGTGAAAAAGTGGGCGTGTCGAAATCATAACCGAGTAGGAGGTCTTACTCACGTTATATATATAGGCAGTAGGGATTACAAAGGTGTTGAGACCCACATATCAGTCATAAAGGGATGGTTGCTTCCTTAACAGTGTTGTTTTTGGTCTAACTTGTATAAAATTGACTATGGCCTTGTTTAGATGCAAACAGTTTTTGGGTTTGACACTGTAGCATTTTCGTTTTTATTTGACAAACATTGTCTAATTATGGAGTAACTAGGCTTAAAAGATTCGTCTCGTGATTTTACAGATAAACTGTGCAATTAATTATTCTTTTTATCTATATTTAATACTTTATGCATGTGCCGCAAGATTCGATGTGACAGGAAATCTTGTAAAGTTTTGGGTTTTTGGGTGTATCTAAACAAGGCCTATACTGCTAAACAATATGACACAAAACCAAAGAGAAAACTAGAAGCTGTATTTTAAAAGTAGTCATTTTTACATAGTATAATTTTCAGAACACCTTCAAACCTTCTTTTACCTTTTAACTTTTCCACTTTTCTAAATGAGTGAAAGCATATAGACATTTACCGGTTGTTTTAATTTAAATAAAAAGAGAGATACAATTTCATAGTCTTTTAAACCAAAGAACATATAATCTTTTCATAGCATATAACTCACTCTAGCTGTTTCATGTCTCATAGTTCGCAATAACCTTTTCGAATCTTATAGCTAAATTAATCAGACTAAAAAAAACAAACATTAGTTTTTTTTTTTACAAAACTGACGTGTTTTGAGAATTGATTAGTTTTTTTCTTATCAAGCTGAAGACGTGTGATTGGTAGGGATGAAAACGTTATGGATATTTTTCGATCGTCTTCGAGACCGAATTCGTTTAGAGAGATTTAGATCTGTCCATATTTGAGTTCGAATATTCAACGTCCGATACTGTATATATATCCAAATATTTAAATCGTAAATTCATGACGTCGACATCTAATTCTATCTTATCTGATATCATTGACATTATCCGTACTTGAATTTAAATTCGACCAGAAATATAAAAATATGATATTGATGCATCCACAATCCGTTTTCGTATCCAGTGATCGGCCATTTTTCTTCTTCCAACTACGACCAGTTCGGTAGGACGGCGAGCATTCCGTCCGACCGTCCGCTTGCTCCGTCCCTCTCTCCTCAGAGCTAGCCTCCAAACTCGCAATTATATAACCACCGTCCCTTGCAACTTTCGAGACCTTTTGCCCCCCTCCCTCCTCCCCACCTCTCGTTCTCTTCTCCCTCCTCCGCCTGCCCCCCCTCTCACGAGCGCGCGCGCCCGCCCAGATCTAGGGTTCCATCCGCGGCAAGATGAGCAGTCCCCATGGCGGCCTCGACGACCAGATCGAGCGGCTCATGCAGTGCAAGCCGCTCGCTGAGCCCGAGGTAACGCCTTCTCCGTCGCCCTCTTTTCCGTCCGAGGTGCCTTTTCATCAGATCTGGCGGAATTGCGGGGCCGGGGGGACGGGTCCCGGGGGAGATCGGGTCTCCGGACGCGTTCCGATGCTGGTTGGCGCGGAAATGGCTGGCGGGAGCGTTTGGTTTGCTCGGGCGGGTGCTGGGCCTGGGCGTTTGCGAGCTGGGGATGTGGTTGTGAGCTGAGCGGGACGCTGCCTTTTTTTTTTGAGGCTGAAGAAACTTTAAAAAAGAGAGATTTTTTAGGCCCCTTCTGCCGTTTCCGACGTTGAATTAATTTCTCTGCTTCAACTGAAAACAATTATGTCTTCTCATTTCACCATGGTCTTTGGTAGCCACATAACCTTTTCTCCTCCGATTTTATGCTAAAAGGATAATGCTAGGGGGCCTAGAACTGTTCCAAGATGTATAAAAATCCCAACCTGTGATTAATGGATCTGTAGAATTAATATCCACAATTGATTTGCTCTGCTGGGAAGGGAGGTTCTGATCCAGTGCAATTTATGGTACAGGTCAGAGCTCTGTGTGAGAAGGCAAAGGAGATTCTGATGGAGGAAAGCAATGTTCAGGTTCGCTGTTTTGATTGCTTTGATTTAAGTTATCAGCAATTCCATTTTATGACCAATGTGGATATTATCTTGTTCCGGGCAGCTTAACCTTTCTTTATGTCTAGCTTAAGTTTTGACCCCGACCCAATTAGCAATAAAGAAATGGTTTAAGTTCCCAGTTCACACTCTACGCCACCTTGCACAAGTTAAATTTGTGTTTTGCTAACTAAATGCGTAAATTTATGATACCTTATACTGCGTCTTCATTTCCACACATCATCGTCAAGATCCGACAAAAGATTCCTGAACCCACCTTTTAAAGCTTTTTATAAAAAAAATGTCATGGTGGTGGGCAAGAAACACCTTATGAACCTTCTGAACAGCACAGCTTTAACCAACATTTAAATACCAGAAGATAAGGTGGATGCTTTCGGATAATCTATGCTGTTTAGATGCTGGATTCACAGATGCAACTCTTATTTGGTCATGTTATTTGACTTTGGACGATTGGTTTTGTCATCACAGCCTGTAAAGAGTCCTGTTACTATATGCGGTGATATTCATGGACAATTTCACGATCTTGCTGAACTCTTCCGAATTGGTGGAAAGGTACCTCACTATTTTCTGTTCATTTGCTTCTGTCACTTTCTGATTTGATAAAGAACATGTTAAAATTTCAATATCTTGAAACTTTCACTTGTTTGCCAGTGTCCAGATACGAACTACCTGTTTATGGGAGATTATGTTGACCGTGGTTACTACTCTGTCGAAACTGTCACAGTAAGTGTAAACTCACATGGCTTTATGTTAGCACCATCCGCATATTCATCTAACCATAGTGGTCATGAGCAGTATAGGTGTGCAGACCCTCTATTGAAAATCTGATCATATCTGCCTTTTGTTGTTCCTACTTCAAATCTCTAAATTGCAGAACTTTATTAATTCTTGGCACTAATTTTATCCACTGCAAACAAACAGCTTTTGGTGGCTTTAAAAGTTCGATATCCTCAGAGGATCACCATTCTCAGAGGAAACCATGAAAGCCGACAGGTATACAATTTCTTGTTTCACAAATTGTTCATGTTTTCTTGCTGCATCACTCCATTCTCTGTTATCAGCTGTACAAACTAAAGTTTTTAGTGAAATTATTTGCAGATTACTCAAGTTTATGGATTCTATGATGAATGCTTAAGGAAGTGAGTGTCTTTTCTTAGGCTACTGTACATACTGTGTGTTTTTTTTATATTTTTTTCTGACATCAATAAGCATGATTTTGGGAGTACCAGTAAAGATCTTAATAATTGTTTCACTGCCAAATCACTATTTCTGTCCTTGAAAACTAGTGCATTCTGGAAAACTGTTGGTTAGAACTCACCTAAGGATAATATTTCTGCTGGGCCCAGCTAGTATTTAAAGACATAGACATCCATATCCTGCGTTGCATGCCTGCAACTTATGTCTGTCTTAAGATGTATGAGGTTATTCAAAGTTTTATCTTGTGACAAATGCTGTGAGATGCTTCATTTGTTGGGTTTGCTATATTGTCATGATGATCCAAAATATCAATGAATTGTAAGAACTTTTTAAGCAAAAATCTATTTTTCCAGTTACCTCTAAAGCTATTTCATGATTCGTACTGCCATGGTCTATTTTGTGTGATCGTTTATGAAACTTATTGTTCTATGCTTGTCCCGTCCAAACAAAATTGACCATACCACCCTCTTTTTGTGAAATGTATAAGTTTACAAGATATGCCCTGTGGTCATTTTGTAGGTATGGAAACGCAAATGTCTGGAAAACCTTTACAGATCTATTTGATTACTTCCCCTTGACTGCATTGGTGAGTATTATCTCTTATTTAGGATGATTTGCATGTGTATCTAGAGAATGTTCCATTCAGTTTGTTTGTTTTCATAATAGGTCGAGTCAGAAATATTTTGCTTGCATGGTGGATTATCGCCATCCATTGAGACCCTCGACAACATCCGCAACTTCGATCGCGTCCAGGAAGTTCCTCATGAAGGTCCAATGTGTGATCTTCTGTGGTCTGATCCAGATGATCGATGTGGTTGGGGTATTTCTCCACGTGGTGCTGGGTATACCTTCGGACAGGTACATTAGCTATTTTTCCCATCACAAAATTTAGTGGTGTGTACCATGTATCACCGTTTGTATTGACACCACCAAATATTTTTGTTCCAGGATATATCAGAGCAGTTCAACCATACCAATAGCCTAAGGCTAATTGCTAGAGCTCACCAATTGGTTATGGAGGGATTCAATTGGGCTCATGTAAGTGTTTCTTCTGGAAGCATGCAGCTTTTTGAGTCCCCATGCCCTATTTAATAAATGCCTTTATTCATTAAACAGGAGCAAAAAGTTGTGACTATATTTAGTGCACCTAATTATTGCTACCGCTGTGGGAACATGGCATCAATCCTAGAAGTGGATGATTGCAGGGAGCATACTTTCATCCAGGTAACATTCTTGGCTACATCAGCTTGTTTATGTGAGCAGGCTTTGTGATAATTTATGACTCAGTGATCTTTTTATCCAACTATATGAGCAATTGTCTAAAAGAAAAAATGTTACGCTCACTTCAAGCGTAACAAAATAATTGAATTGATGAGATTGAATGGCATTGAAAAGATAGTTCAGAGGATGCCTGAAAACATAATCAACAAATCAAGTTCAAACTCTAAATTTTTTCACATATAAATGATGCTTTATTTCGACTGGTACTTTCTACTTGCTTAGTACAAATAAAGTACATACAAGCTTTGGTTTCAGTATTTTGTTATGAATTCTAGCCAAAATTCTGGATTTACTGTTTTTACACCTTAAAATTGTTGTCATCTTTTCATGTTCTGCTTGAGATTTGCCCTCTGATATTGTCTGTCATGGTTGTTGAGAGCTCTTGGAACAGTGTGCACATTGATTTCGTATTTTTGTTTCTTTCCCTGCTATCTTGCTTCATGGTTACTGTGGTGACATCTTATGGGTTCTGATGTGTGATTCTGCAGTTTGAGCCAGCCCCAAGAAGGGGAGAGCCAGATGTAACTCGTAGGACACCTGACTATTTCCTGTGATGCAAAAGTGATGTGGATCTGCAGCAAAGGTTTGATAGATAGGTGCAGTTTCCTGGTTGCAGATAATTTTTTTTGCTGGAATCCCTCCGTGTGCTATTCTTATTATTTTTGCCCATGGCGCTTTGGCTGTCGCGGGCTGCTTTGCCGCATCATGATTCAAGTGTATACCTACTACAGCTGGAAGGACTGGATTGTGTTCTCACTTATCTCTAACTGGTTGATGCTTTTGGCTTGGTGGGGGCTGCAGTGGTGGGGTTTCAAGCATCAAGCAGCAATCTGTATTATGGGAGGAAACTTTTCCCGTTGTATTCATTTTGTTCCCCTTTCTTCCTCACCTGATTTTCTTCTCTTTCTTCTTTTTTCCTTTTTTGTGATTCTTGTAGAGGTGAACACTTTGTATGGTTCTATGTTGGGCCATTAGTTTTTTCTGACTACCTTGATTTGCCGTATAGAATTACTTTTTAAGCGCAACTAGTCAACCTGTAGCATTCTTTGCCACCAGCATTTGAATTGAGCCCTGGTTTTCACATTTCATTCTGCTTTGAACAAAGATGAGGCGAGGGACATGATACCTAGTACTCTGGTACGATTGGTCTATACGAATGTGATCTCTACCACACCGCAGTTTTTGTTTCCTGTTTGAAATTCTGGCCTATGTCTAGAGTCCTTGGGCCGATCAGCTCGCTCACTGATTACCAAAGTATCAAACATGCAACACGGTTCTGATGTGCTTGCTCATCGAAAAGTATACGTAGCGTTTGACACTAACGTTACGTGGTGCTGCACTCCTGCGCTTCTCTTTGACCTGGAAGTTTCTACTTTAATATTTTGACAGCTTTGGCTCCACAAAAATCGTGTCTGCTTCTTTGGTGTTTATGCCGCCTGGACGCCTTGTTGCCCACCTGAGGCTGGCGTCGACGTCGATACAACCTTTAGTTTCTACCAGTATTTATTGTCTTTTTGCAAAAAAGGCAGGATCCCAGCTTCTGTGAGGCCGTGGCTGGTGCCGTCTGCCTCTCTGCCCACAGAACGTGCCAGGTGCCATGTCGTTTGGGGCAAGCGGGCAACAGCTGCACGTGACAACAGGCCTGGGTTCGTTAGGCGCTCGCTATTCTCCCGTGTCGCTCTCGCCACCAGCTAATGCTGGCGCAGGCGCACACCGCGTTGCCGGCCGGAGCCGGGCTCTTCAGGATTACTGGTTCCAGTCGCATACAGAATCCCCAGCTTCAGCGTAAAAAGCCATGGTCACAAATGCATCGTCACTTCATCCGCCTTGGCACGTCGCACGTTAGCGATGCTTACATTCTCTTCAATCATTTTCTCATGCCGAATACCATTATGATAACGTATTCTGCACAGGCGCGTCCGCATCCATTGTCTACCCAACATTAGTAGTAGTAGGACACAGGGCAAGAAAAGTCATTTCTTTAATGTCAAGAATCAGAAAATTCAGTCCACTGCAAGTTAGGCGTGGCGTCGTAGTGTCCACTTCTGTCATGGAACCGAACAATAATGATAGTCTCATAGCCACAAATCAATGCTACTAATTGCTAGTACTTACTGGACACCTCTACGGAAACAACGCCCCTGGTGAAGACAGCTAGGCGACCATATACATACAATACAAAAAAAAGAAAGGCCAGATCATTGGATTTACAGCCTCATAAGATGATCCATGTCTTACGAGTAGGAACGCCGCATTAGGAGCTCCATTTTTTTTGATGAAATTTTGAGTAGCTGCTGGCTACAGATTCAAATGGCTGAATATGGCCGGCACCAAGTCAACCACGGACCATGCGAGGCCGGCGTACTGGACGAACCTGATGCCCGTGTCCACGTCGTAGGCCTTCTGGGGAAAGTGAGAGAACAGCCGCTGGAGGTACCCGGCGGCCTGCTTGTTCTTGCCGCTGCTGTCGACTTTCAGGGCAGGGACGTAGCAAGATGACACAATGGGGATGCCCAGGGTGCTGCACATCACGGGCAGCAGCCACTTGGAGAGCGCTTTGCTGCAGAATTTCACGATCAGGATGGTTGGGATCCCGATGAGGATGCGCCCGGCCAATGTGGGAAGGGGCAGCTGAGCGCTAAAGATGAGGGGGGCGTCAGGGGTGTGAAAGTGGAAGTAGGTTTGTTGGATGCCGTACACCTGAATCATGTTTGTTGGAAAGAAATGTCAGAAAAATCTCGGGCAGACCATATGATTCAGAACAGCGAACAGTTTGTTTTTTGAATTGTAAACATAAAATACCAAGAAAGTGATTCACTAGCAAATCATCAGTACAGAACTAACTAATTTTGTAATAACAAAGAATTTATTTGGGGGCAGTATGTTTAGTCAATGACCAACTTTATCCATTACATCATCTAACATGGATTAGAAACTAGAGATATTATAATCAGATGGTTAAGCAAAGAGAGAACCAAGCAGAATCCATGTCATGCTATGCCATTTTTTAATCTTAAACTAGCTTGATTTTCTAGTCCAAGGTTAGCACAAAACAATGTATGCATCAATATTTTCAGTTTGACCATAATCAAGTATGGCGTGAGCAAGTTTAGACTAAGCAATGCTAATCAGAAACAGAAATCTTACAATTCCGAAAGCGACTCCATTGAATGCTGTGTGGTAATCAAAGCTAGGAGTAGGGAATTCTGGCTTTGGATACGCAAAGCACATCAATAGAGAAAGGCCTGCCCAGAAGGTTGCAACTGCAAAAGCAGGGAAGTTGTTAGGATACTTTTCAACTTTCAATGCCACACCTTACGTGCCTCCAAAATTTGCAGCACGCAAGTGCTGAGGTGTATGGATGTACCATTTTTCCCAGAGACAATGAAGGCATCAACATGGTCATCGACAGCCAACCAGAATGCAAGGATGACAATTCCAAAACCAATTCCAGCAACAACATCGGTCAAGCTGTGCATACCCAAATATATCCTCGCTGCCAATTTGACATAAACCAAATCGTCAGTATATTTCAGTAACTCGAGAAAAAAACAGTTGCCTTAAGAACTCTAACTCACCAATGCCAACTAGCATAACAAGTAAGAAAGCTAGAGATAAACCCGCAGCAACTATAACACTGCCATGTTCTCCATATGTGAGGACATAATGTAATAGATATCTGCATTGATCAGAAGCAGCATTAGCCAACAATTCCTTTCAAGATTCCCCTATCGAAACAAGAGCAGGAACATACCCCATCAAACAAACAGTGTTGAGAGCATGCGATGATGGCAGGCCATATTCCATGGCATTTTCCTTCTCATCTTCTGTAGCTGTCACTCTTCTAACAGGAGGAGAGCATGGCCGAGGGGCTGACACCATATCCTGCATCAGGAACATCAAGATTGTCAGCGATTAAATTAAAGCCTATCCCTTCAATTGTATTATGAACAGATGACAAACCTTGAGAGAGTTGCCGAGGTAATCGCAGAAAGCCATGAGGAGGGTCATCTGCCTAGCCAGTCTGCCGTGTCCACTCTACAAGATATTGTTTTTTTTTTAAAAAATAAGAATTCAGAATGAAACAGAATTATTACAGAAAAATGAAGAAAGCAAGGCAATCAAATCAGTGGGCCACAAGACAGAAGACATACCCAGAAGAGAAGAGGGAGGAATCCCGTGTAGAAGGGCACGGAGACAACGCATGACAGCACAGAGAAGAAATTGTCCAACAACTTGTGCTCCAACAACCTCTGCAATGATTCAACAATTGAGAAACACCGAAGATACGGAAATCTACAGAAACAAAACTAGGATACCAAAAAAATTGCCAATCCATTCAAGTTAGATGTAAGAGAATGAACTGAAGCCAAGTTCGTCTTAAATTAATCGATGAGATAATTCTACCGGCCCTTGCTACAAAGTTGCAGATCCTATAGTAGACATATAGGACGCGACAGCCAAGCAAAAAAGATAGCATCAATCGTGCGTTTATTACAGCACATACAGATTCAACAATTCCTAAAGAGAAGCATCGTAATGCAGTTAATTTGTTCGTCGGAGAAACTAGAATTTAGAAATGAGTAGAAATTACGTGACCATAGAGAAGGAGATGAGAGAGGAGAGATTGACGCGGAGGGGACGGACGGACCTGTAACCTGAGGATGGCCGCCGTCTCGGCGTGCACCCGGCGCGTGACCCACGGCTGGACGAGCGCGCGCGTCCGGCGCGTGAGGTCGAAGAAGGAGGCCGCACACACCCACCCGGCCACCGCTGCCAGCGCCGCCGCCTGCCACCTGGTCAGGCCCGCGCCCGCGCCAGTACCCAAACCCACGACCGCCGCAGCCTCCATGTCAAATTCCAAACGCCGCGGCCTGGCTCCTCTCGGTCCGGGGCACAAGGACAGGGACAGGATCTCCGCGCCGCAGAGAGTGGAGGAGGCTCGCTGGGACCGCAGCGCTGGCGGCGGGCGGACTCTTGTAGCGGGGAGGCGCAGGCCGAGGCGGACGGGGTCGTCTGGATCGCGGGGGAAGCTGGACCTGGACGGCTGGACCGGTGGACGGGACGGCGACAGGGGGAGGAGGTGCCGAGGACGAGGTGGTGGTGGCGTTGGCCCGTTTCGTTCGTTGTTGCCGGCCGCCCCCCGCTCTGGACCCGCGGCTCACGGTCTCGGTCTCGGTGGACTTTCTTTCTTTTCCTCTTTTTTTTGTTTCGTGGTAGTTTCGCTTTGGTTTAACTGGGGATTTGACGCTGACTTTGGAAAGTTCTAATTGTTCCGTTTAAATAGCTTTTATTATTTATAATAAAAATTTGTTTCGTTTATTAATTAATCTACTAGATAATCGAGACTAGACTAGTGTTCACACGCTCGTTGTTTGAAAACACACACGCAGCTGTTTCGTTCAGCACTCGAGTGCGAGATCTCCGTTTCAAGAAATTGGCAAGAATTAAACTGTTCCATGTGATTTTTTTGCACTTTAAAACTTGCATCTATATAACCTATAATATTGTCTTTTTTCTTTTTTTTTTTGAGAAAAAAAAAGAAAGAGGTATGTTTTTTCAGGAAAAAAATGTATACCCATCTACAAATGTAAGGTATTCTGGGTTTCGAAATTTATCCATAAAAAAATGTAAGAGCTTTGTTTTTTTATCTAATTCACCTAAATAGGTTGGATTTAACTTTGTCATCTATGGTCCCAGTTACGTAAAACAGACATAATTCAATCACATCTTTGTACAATTTAGATGCTTGATTGAGAGGTAAGTCCTTCTCCCTTTTTCATCTTTAGGACTCGTTCATTTGGGGCAGTTTGACACCAGTATGAAATCTTATATACAAATAAACTAACAATTCGGTTAGCCCGTTCCCCGCGTCGAATGGCCAGAAATCGTTCCCATGCTATGTAAATTATTAAAGGAACTGCGTGATTGGGAAGTATTTCTAGATAACCGAACAAAGCCTTAGTGTAGTGACGTTTGAAGGACCAAACAAGGCAGGTCAGCATGCCAAGTGCCCAAGTGCCATCCAAGAAACTTCCCAGCACAAGTTGACTACTGTTCCTCTCTGTATGCAGTAAAGAAAACGAGGACGGACGGATGCAGGTATGATACGAACGTACCGCTATATACTCCGTATCCATGAGAGAGTTGTGCGAGTGCCTCGGGACATTCTATGTTCTTTGTTTCCTCACCATATTGCTTGCAGTTGTAGTGTGGGTGCATGATGCAATAAGATAGCTTTATTAGCTGTCAATCGGAGTGTCAGCACTCAGTAAGCACATTGGAATTGGATTGCGTACGTTGAACAGATTCTATGGATCGATTCAGCCAAATGGACTCGTCATACTTTGAACTCTCGACTTTGTTACTGCTAAATACTAGCAGAACAATTTGCCAAACCAGACAATTCGGTCGGTACACATCATCATAGTCCATAGATTCATCCGTTTTCAGTATGTAAGCGTGGTTTTCTTGTCTGTTATGTACATAAATATGTATACAAGAAAAAAACATGAAAAAAAAAACAGTGTGCATCATCTTGAATAATCTTGACTCCTTCGTCTCCGCCATGCCGTGCGGAAGAATTTCTGGCTCGTCCTGCTCTTCCTGTCAACTGAGCTTCGCACCAGTCAATTTGGCCGCCTGCTAGTACAAATTGTTCCAGGCATGGCGTGCATAAAAGTCAGGATAGGCCTGCTGTCCTGTGTGCTATGTGAGCTCACGGCCTTCTTCAGATCAATCTCCGGCGAAATTGTTATTATTTGAGAGCACAGACTTGTTTTTCCAAACGTGACGGCGTGACTTGCTTGGCCAATTTGCGTGTTAAAGTTTGCTTGACTTGAGTCACGAGAATAATTGGGCATGCAGACACTTACACAAATTATTAATGACATATTCTTTTTTTATTACTTGACTCTTTTCCGTTCTTTGTCTCCTATATAGAGAACTGAAATTTGCAGGAAATCATGTATACGTTAGGATTGGATGTTATGGATTTATGACGACGTACGTGGATGCAATGCGCATTTTTTTTGGTAGAATACGTGCTACTAATACTTTATTGCATGAAAGATTGGGCGTTATGAATTTATGATGCAAATGTCATTTTTTTTGGGTACGTTGGAGTACGTTACAGGACTAGAGGACTAGAGAAGAAATTGCTCGCGTACCTTCATTCAAACACAATAATTCCATTCAGACAAATTCTTAGCATCTCACAAGTCACAAACGAGGCTAGCTAGTGATAGATGTTCAAACAGTAAGATACAACGAACCACTCACTTTTACTTGCCTCACATGAAAAAAGTTGCAATAAATGATTTGATGCAATTGCCACCGATTGGTACATAGCATGTAACACAATCATGCACGCACCCGGTTTATTCGTCAACACTATCATTTGACACACACACAACCCCAGTGCAACATCTGGGTTCTTTGAATTTTAGTCTTTCAAATGATCAGATAAAATGTATTGCCCTTTACAAACGTTCTCTGGAATATGGTTCCCTTTTCAAAAGGGCAACAAACGTATAAGGCTTGAAGTTTTACAAAAGAGGGGAAAATTTTGTAGTATCATCTTGACATGCATTGACAATAGTATAATACAACACAACACATCAACAATGGACACGCGGTAAACGATGCCTCCTTTATTTGAAAGAAGGCCGAACAATCCCAAAGGTCATAGCTTGCTCCGATTTGAGAGTTCCTGCGCTAGTTGATCCCTCAGAACCCTTCTCAGCAGCTTGTTCGAAGCTGTTCTTGGGAACTCAGGAACGACTTTGACATAGCTCACCTGTAAGATCAATTGACGATTACAGTGATTTTAGTGTACACATGTTTATCAGATCATTCGACCTCAATGGCAGAACGGGGAAGGTCTTATACCTTGAAGAGAGGGTTAAGGTTCTTCTGAATGGCTGTCTGAAACTTCCTCTTGAGAAGATTCACGTCATACTGGGCCGATCTATCTTTTAGCACTGCTAAGATAGCTAGATGTTCTGGTCCCCCGCCAGAAGGCTTGATGCTAACTGCTGCTGTTTCTAGCAGACACTCGTCAGCTCTGTTGCATACCCGCTCTATCTCAACTGAACTGGTCTGCATATGCAGGTGATAACTGATAAAGTTATGGTTTCCTTAACACAAGGATGATGGTGAAAGATTAAACACTTTGAAAAGAGGGGCATTCAACCTTAATTCCTCCAAGGTTCATGGTGTCATCCGCCCTTCCCTGTACAATATAGTACCCACCTACTGTCCTCTGGATTATATCTCCATGTCGTCTGAGTTGCTATAACACATTTGGAAAGCAAAGATTATTCACCACTTTGTTTTATAACCTATACCTTGTAACAGAATTCAGTACTCCAATTTAGTCCAGCAAAGAATTATACACAATGAACAATGCAGATATTGTATATGTTCCATGAAAGAAAATCCATGACAGACTATAGCATTTACTAGATAGCCAAGCAGTGACATATCCACACAAATATACAAACGAGAAGATATGCAAGTCCATACCCTTCCTTTATAAATGGGCATTCCATCAAAGTAAACCTTGTCATGATTAGCATTGAGAAGTCGATCACTAGCACCAAAATACAAAGGGAAGAGACCCACTTCTCCAGTGCAAGGTACATCATCAGGCTATCATAGCAAACTTAGCTGGTTATGCCTTGAATGCAATAAACAAAATGGAAATTTTAAGGGACAATACTTACATACGGAGTTCCCTGTTCATCAAGTATGACAAACCCAGTGGACATTGATGCACCACTAAAAGCTCCAAAGACCTGTGGTCGCAAAAGACTCCCTTGAATGTATGAGGATGCCAACTCTGTGCCCCCACAGCACTCAACAATGGGCTTGTATGAGGCACGCGAAGTTAGCCACAGATTGTCATCAATATCAGAAGCCTCCCCTGTTGTGCCTAGTACTCTGCAAGAATAATACTGTAGCTGTGCTTCTACCATGTATTGATGAAGATGGATACATCTATAACTCTTATAAAGCTAAACCCCACTAGATGAATTCTCTCTTCATGCAAGGTGTCCACATCATTCCACACTAAGTGACCCACTAAATATTCTATCTCTTCATGCAAAGTGTCCACATCATTCCCCATTTAGTCCATGTCATCCCATATTAATTACAAAAAATAACCATATCATCTATATCATGTGAAATACTTTAAATCTTTAATCTATTAATATACAAGTCATGTACATACACTATTTGTTTCATCATCAATTAATTCCTCTATAATGTAACCACATATTAGTTTTTGTTCTATTAGCTTAGCATTTTTTTACTAGATCTAATACAATAAAATACATGTAAGTCAAATTCATATGTATACATACATAATAGACTGAATATCATATAGTAATGCTATGTGTATAATGATTTATTTTTAAGAAAATCCCGCAGCAACGCGCGGGGAATTCACCTAGTTCTTATAGTGCCACTCACCTGATTTTGGTCCAGTCAAGCCCTTCAGCACAGTTCCCAGCTTTCCATGACTTCACCAAGCTAGGCACACTTCCTAATACAGTCACACCAGCATCCTGCAAAATTTTTTTGGAGGAATGCATTGGTCAGCATACAAGAACTTCAGCATATAACATTGAAGAAAAAAAATAAGTTTCAAGCATGTCAAGTGTTTTCTTTAAAGATTATAATAGTGTGTCAAGGTTTGAGGTTGGGTGGTTATTCAGCAGAGGTATGCTAGAGCTATCAACAAACAAATGTGAAGTAAGATGTGTCCATACTACGTGCAAGGTGACTAATGGAACATAACGTACTGAAACTCCAAACTTACAGAGCTACAATATATGCAAGTGGCAAGAGTGGATGCTTTTAGCAGCTGAAAAGCAGATGATGGTACACATTATGCCAAACACACCTGTACAAACTTGCAGAAATCGCGTCCAAGTGGAGATCCATGATATAAAGCCAAAGCCGCCCCATTTAGAAAGCATGAGTATATGATTATTGGTCCCATAACCCAGCCCAGATTAGTTGGCCAGCAACCTATTTCACATGGACGAACATCCAAATGCGCCCAGGTATCAGATGCACATCTTATGGGAGAAAGTTGTGTCCACGGTATTGCTTTTGGCTCCCCTTCACAAGAAAAAAATGGAATAGAAAATATCAAATGTGAACTTCAAATATAGGGCAAACAGAAAAGGGAAAGTCTAGGACATACCAGTTGTTCCTGAAGAAAATAGTATATTAGTTAGTGCATCCACAGATTGATAAACTGGAGAATAAGAAGATGACCTGCAAATCCAATAGATATATGTATATGAAGAAATTGCCTTTCTTTTGCAATGAAGGTGCGATCAATTTTATGAAAGAAGAATTTCAGAATCACCAAAGCTCAAATTTCCATCTATTCATGTGTGACAAAGAGACAAAACTGAGCACCTACCTTCCAGCAGCACGAGAAAGAAAATCTTTCCATGACATATCACCATTCCTTAGCGTAATTCCAATAGAGTCTCCAATTGCAGGAATCACAACAGCTTTAGACGAAGTCCCTTGTACGACACGACTGAAGAATAGAATTATTATGAACTGCTCAGATGTGTGGTGATGATTAGTATGTACTTTAAGTGTTTCAGTTCAGTTAAGCATAAGGTATATATAAAGCTGTCCAACTAATGTAAGTAGATGGTTTCACAGGACTAGATCTTGTTTAAACGCAAACTGTAAAAATTACAGGTTAGGTACAAAATTGTACAAGAAATAACAAATTCTCATTATTTTAAAAAAATGAACAGATTAATTTACCAGAGCATGAATTCAAACTAACTGATCAGTCATACCTGTAAAGTGGAACTTTCTTCCCTCCTCTAACAATGAAATCCTGAAGTTTGTGTAATTCAGAATGAGCCCACATATAGTATACTAAACAGATATACCATGAAAATCTTTCTTAATCTCTCACCTGGGTAAAAATTGCTTTTGCTTTTGAGACACCCATACGACTACCAATCTCCTGAGGTGCAAAACTATCCGCTATAGATACAACAACAAAGCCACCAAGGATGATCGCCAAATATATTATGACTGCATTGCATGTCATAGGCATGTCTATTGCAATCCGGTCCCCCTTCTCAAACATGGCATCTAAGGCATGTGCAACAGTTCTGAAAAAAAGACATAGCAACATAGAAAGGCAAGATGAAAAAATAATTTGCATAAAAAAAGGGTATACTTCAATTCTTTGTATGGAAATGACAAACACACATCACTTGACCGCGAAGCTCCTTCAGTGACATACGGTTCACTGGATAATCATCAAGGCCTTCATCCCTCCAAATGATAGCTGTACTGTCATCTGTCCTCTTCAGGGAAGGACAAGGCAGCAGACAACATTCAGCTATATTGAGCACTGCACCTTGAAGCCATGTCCCCCCTTTCTTTGATCTATCTGATGTACTCAGAATTGACCTTGGTTCTTGTTTAAAATTGACTGCTAGTTGCTTTAGCACCATTGACCAGTAGACCTAAAAAGGAATCACATAGCAGAGTAGGATCACATTTTATGATGAGAAATTGTGAAAAAAAAGACAAAAAAAATTCCGAAGTGTTTTTTTTTTGGGCGTTTTACTTGTACATAGTTGAGTGATTTAGAGTAACTGACCTCTTGGTTCTCTACGGAAAACCTGTAAAAGTGGCTAAGACTTGATATAGGGTCCTTGTATGATGATCCTAACAGCTTTGGTCCATTTGCTTCCATCAATCTCCCCAGGTTTGTTTGCTTACAGTCAATTCTGCGAGAATGGAAACACTTATGCCACTAATTACATACAGCATACTCGATATTAGATACAGCAAAAGCATCGACAGCCTAGCTAGCTGCTTCTCTGCTGCTTGGTAGTGGTACTGCACTACTGCTTGAGATTTGCAATGCATGTCAATATGTCATAGTCACATCACACAATAGTCAAAGCTGAGCAAACTTGGCAAACATATTGGTGCAAGCTAAGCTACCGCTACGTCCTGAAATCACTAGGAGCGCGACCGGCGATCGACTTACGGAGACGGGAACCAGTACGGCGGCGGGCCCCGGGCGTCGCGGTCCCACCCAGCGTAGGTGGAGTAGTAGACGAGCTGGTGGAGCGCGTGCGGGTGCTCCGGCCGCAGCACCCCCGCCGCCGCAACCGCCGCCCACACGGCGTCCCGCGTGGCTCCCGAGCCCGCGGCGGCCGCGGCGGAGCGGAGCGCGGCGACGAACGCGGCCGCGTCGGCTGCGGCGAGCCCCGCCGCCTCCACGTCGCGCGGCTGGATCTCCCACACGCTCCCCCTCGCGCTCGCCGCCATGATGATGGCCGCCCCGCACTCGCGGCTAGCGATCGCCTCTTCCGGTTTGGACTTGCTCGCTTGTGCTCTTCGGCCGGCCTGCCGCCTGCGGTGTCCGTTTGACCGTGCCGCGCGGAAGCTGAGCCGTCAGTCGCGGGCTCGGGGAAGGTGGCCAGGTGGGGTTCTTTTCGATCGAGTAGGTAGGAGGTGTGGTCTGGCCGTCTGGAACATGACCTCCGGCGCGTGCGGCCGTGTGCCGTTTGGTACAGCTCGCGTGCTGAGTTGACTATGGCGCCATTGGATGCATAATTAAGTTGCTAACAGCTAGAAAAAAAAACTTTAGATAATCGAAATAACGTATATTATAGTTTAATTGAAAGCTTATTTTAAACTACTTCAACGTACACTTAACTTCAATATAAATGTTTCTAGAAACTATACATGCCCAATTTGCAAATAATTAGTCGATTTTTGTTGTAATTGTGTAGTATAACTTAAACAACCATTAATAACTTAAAAAACATTAACAACAAGGATTATCACAATAGCTAATGAGCAATTTAGTCAACCAAAAGGTGACCCACCTGTTTAATGAGGACACTCTTCCTCACGGTTTATAAAGTTGTCTTAGAATTACTAGAAAATGAAATTTTTGCACCCATAGTAAGTACGGAAGTACTTCCTCTGGTTTCTTAAAGAATGTTGTTTTGGACAGTGAAACGGTCTCTTAAAATAATTTTATTCATTACTTTTTATTATAAAATATAGTTAATATATAATTTTATAAAACTACATTTCGAGATGAATCTATTTACATTACTTTCATATTTTAAAATTCAACCTGAAAAATTTATTTGTAGTCAAAATGTTTGACTTAAGACAACATTAAAATGATATTCTTTAGGAAATGGGAGGGAGTATCACTTTAGTCCAACAACTTGCAAAATAATGCATAAACTTGTTAAATGTGTGTGCGTGTATGGTCATATGTATGCCATGCAGTGTATTTTGTTATGTGGCATGCCATGTGAATTTTACCTTAGATATGCACGGTTACATGAGGACCAATATGCAAATTTGCTTTTATTAGACCGGTGGACATTCAGATTAGTTGATCTACTGATCAATGGGGGTTCTTGGCAAAGGCCACGACATCGACGCAGCCACTGTGATGTGTGGACCAATCCATATGTTTAGAGCATGTTTGGATCCATTTTCACTAAAAATTAAGTAGCTAATAGCTGCTACTTTGTAACTACTTGATTTTTAGTAGGAGCTTTTATTTTTAGTTGAAGGTACATACAAACTGTGCAAACTTGTTAATGAAACTAACAATTAGTAACCTTTTAGCTAATAATTAGAAAGTTATTAGTAGGTTTGTTTGGATTCATTAGTACTAATTTTAGCTGCTCTAATGGAATTTTTTAATTTCTAACACTTTTACAAAATAATTTTTAAATCTGACATTATATTTTTGTATTTTTAAAACTAACTTTTTTAGCCGCACCATGTTGCGGTCAAAAAACACTGTCACCATGCATGGCGGCGTGGCAGCGCTAGTGACATGGCAGGGTTCGCCCTCACGACGACTGACGTGGCGGGCCTGCCGCGCCGTGGATCTTGTCGGCGCAGTAGCGCATGCATGCTAACAAATAGGTATGTTTTTTAGAAAAAGAAATTTTTTTATTCCGGTCTCTGCAAGAGTTTTGCACACAACCAATTCTTACTACAAAACCAACCTCTCAAAAAGCAAAGGTAAAAATGATTGAACGTGAAGTGCTAAGCCTTTTCAGCTATGACCATCCATGCTTGGCAAAAAATTCCATAGCCACAATCTCCATCATGCGACATGCCCACTTCATAAAAGGTTTGTCAGTCTTCTTTTGCAGCGCGATCAAAAAACAGGTCCAATATGTTGCCCTAAAAACAACCTTCAAATAAGAGTATAGTCGTTTTTATCAAAAATCCCTTCATTTCTAAATAGCCAAATAGATCACAAGATTGCACTTGACCCCATACAAATCAGAGAGCGCAAGTGTTCGTCTGTTTGTGCATCACTCAACCTAAATAAGTCGATTACATCTTTTGGTGGTTCGAGATTAAAAGCCACTTGGCAGATTCTCTAAAATAATTTAGCCACATGACAATAGAAGAACAAGTGTTGGATAGTTTCCTTATTGTCACAAAAACATCTATCGTCTCATTTCCATCTTTTTCCTTTTTAAATTGTCTTTGATCAAAATTTCCCCTTTTATCAAGAACCAAATAAAATATCTTGATTTTAAGTGGTAATTTTAGCTTTTATAAGAACTTATTTAAAGGCATCGCAACTTAATTAATTAAGTGTTTATATATTAATTGTACTGTGAAAGATTCTTGTCTTGTAAGACTCCACTTATTGAAATTTTGTTTGGATTCATTAGTACTAATTTTAGCTGCTAATGGATCCAAACAAGCCTTTAGTAAGAGTTCACTCTGATGATTGGTTGTGGTGACATTAGTGCATTATGATCGCAAGAATAGATGTCAGCTCGAAGTCTTTGACTCATTGACTGAGGGCCACATAGAAAGATTAGAGTGCATCATGCATTTTGTTAGGCCTTGTTTAGTTTTCAAAAAATTTCAAGATTTCTCGTCATATCGAATCTTGCGGCACATACATAGAGTATTAAATTTAGACAAAAACAAAAACTAATTACATAGTTTGCTTGTAAATCGTGAGATGAATCTTTTGATCCTAATTAGTCTATGATTGGATAATATTTACCACAAATAAAAGAAAATGCTACAGTATCTAAAATTCAAAATTTTTTGCCAACTAAACAAAACCTTATTATGCACGTGGAAGTGCTCGATTGTTTTTCTTTTCTCCTTTTGTTAGTATGCACGTGGTGCTAAAATTCTACGCTTTTGATCGTCTGCCAACTAGTTGCGAAATAGAATTTGTAAACAAGTTCTTTTAGCACGTGCTGTAAACAAGTTCTTTTTCTTTTCCCCTGTTTACATTGTTCATTTGCCCAATCGATATTTTGTTGCATAATTGTTCACCAAATTATGCCTTGGGCCTTGTTTAGTTTCGAAATTTTTTGGGAAATCGACACTCTAGCACTTTCGTTTGCATTTGACAAATATTGTTCAATCATGGACTAATTAGGTTTAAAAGATTTGTCTTGTCAATTCCGACCAAACTGTGCAATTAGTTTTTATTTTTGTCTATATTTAATACTCTATGCATATGTTTAAAGATTTGATGTGACGAAAAATGTGAAAAATTTTACAAAATTTTCTGGGAACTAAACAAGGCCTTGGTGAACAAGTTGCGAAATAACTTGATGTAACTATGTTTAGTTTCATCTAAAAACTAAATTTTTTCAAAATTTTCCGTCAGAAACTTTTGACATATGCATAAAGTATTAAATATAGATAAAAACAAAAACTAATTATATAGTTTACTTATAAATCGCGACACGAAACTTTTAAATCCAGTTACTCCCCTCGCGCAGTCGCGGTCCGATCTAACACTTCAAACCCTAGCCAACCCCCGCCGGCGGCGGCGGCGGCCATGGCCAACCTCAATCAGGAGGCGAACCCACACGGGCGCCCGGAATGTGTCACGTGCTGCGCGGCATTCAGCTTCTCCGAGGCCGGTTTCGCGGACCGAATCAGCGGCCTCCCCGACGCGGTCCTCCGCAACATCGTCTCGCGTCTCGAGCTCAAGGATGCCGCACGCACCACCGTCCTCTCCCGCCGCTGGCGCCCGATCTGGCGCCCCCCCTCCCCGCTCGTCCTCGTCGACTTGCTCGCCCTCACCGACTCGGTCTCCCGCATCTTCGCCGGTCACCCCGGGGGGCTGTTGTATCCACACGGGCGCCGGGGATTGAATCCACACGGCCTGGAAGGGATGACGTGCCGCGCGCGCTTCAGCTTCCTCTACATCCCCTGCCCGCCGCTCGTGTCTCTCGACGCCCATCTCTCCGCCCTCGTCTCAGAGGCCGGCGGCGCGGACCGAATCAGCGGCCTCCCCGACGCGGTCCTCCGCAACATCGTCTCGCGCCTCGAACTCAAGGAGGCCGCACGCACCGCCGTCCTCTCCCGCCGTTGGCGCCCGATCTGGCGCTCCGCCCCGCTCGTCCTCGTCGACCTATGTCTCTTTCCAGCTGAATTGGACTCCGGGGGATCCCATCACCGTCGCTTGCTCGCCCTCTACGACTCGGTCTCCCGCATCCTTGCCGATCACCCCGGGCCGTTCAGCTGCGTCTACCTCGGGACCTTGGTGTCGACGAAAGCTGGTCGACAGTCTACCTTGGGGTATACCCACGGTAGTAGTTTATCGGTAGACGGTGCGCAAACTACGAACTCGATGGTGACGCAAGACACGGACAAGCTTTTTATCCA
>Ga0182004_10000590_pt1 | contig 23017 bp, 20 predicted proteins | sample Sormic07211540_1_FD_120479 | JGI IMG/M metagenome (GOLD analysis project Ga0182004, IMG submission 120479) | Endophyte microbial communities from Sorghum bicolor roots, Mead, Nebraska, USA - 072115-40_1 MetaG | ecosystem: Host-associated > Plants > Roots > Unclassified | place: USA: Nebraska...
CAAATTTTCTCTCTATAGAGCTGATACATTTTCTGTTATTGTTCAAATGACCAAAACCATCTCCTCCTGTCTTTTCAAAGTGCCTCTGATGTTCTACTTATAATATGATACAGACACAGACCTAAACACCACAATTCAAGATTTTTCCCCATTTGGAAAAATTACTTTGTATGTTATTATGAAGAGATTGTATAGTTTGTTTTAAACACCACGTATACTCAAGAAGCGTCTGTACTAAACTACAGACGCGTGTTAACAATAAGCGTCTGTACTAAACTACAGACGCTCGTACATGGCGCGCGTCTGTAACAAGAGAAATCACAGACGCGTTTTAACACCGCAACAGTAACAGACGTCTGTAACGAACTATTACAGACGCGTGTTAACATCCAGTTATGCAAACGCGCGTCTGTGATCGCCTTTTGTGACATAGTGATACTAGAAAAATGTATTCTTGGATAAGGTGAATCTCTATTTCTATAATGAATTTTCTAATGACGGATCTAAAACCATCACAAAAGATCACTTTCTATGACGAAAATTTTCATTTCATCATAGATAAGTGGTGATGATCCTACAACCCTCCAATACTATGATGAAATCAGGCATCGTAAAAAAACATCATAAAAGAGCGTAGGGTTTCATTGTAGATAACTCACGCGACTCATCTATGACGATATCCTTTAAAACTATGATGAACAGGGTTTCGTCATTGAACTAATTACATATCTGTGGCGAACAATATTCGTTCTGTAACCAACAGCTTCGTCGATACTTCCTCCATTCGACATGTACCTATGAGAGCTGTAGTTACTCATCCATGACGCTCCTAATTCGTTATAGGAGTCTCGATCCGCTCAATCCTTTCTCCATGTGATAGGACCATTCTCCGTCCGACATGTACATGTGAGACCTACAGTTACTCATCCATCACACTTGCAATTTGTCGTAGAAGTCTCTACTTGGTCCTTTCTCCATGCGATGGGACCCTTCTCCATCCGACGTGTACTTATGGGACCTACAATTACTCACCCATGACGCATGTAATTCGTCATGAGTCTCCTCTCAATCCTTTCTATACCTATAGGATCCTTCTCCCCAACACCTCTGTAGGCTTGCGTGTCACGTGTACCTATAGGACCCAACGGCTCACATGTCATGTGTTCCTATAATTTATATTCTTGCGATTTATATATTTAAATTAATAGATGCTAATACTTTTCACTATAACTTAATTAAATTTAACATAGTTTAACTTAGAATAAACTTGAACCATTGTATTTTAGGGCAGAGAGAGTAGAAAGACTAGGCAAAAGACCGTTTCATTTTAGAATAGAAAACCATCAATTTTGGTCTCGGTTTTCTACTTTGGTTTTTTGGTTAAATTGAAACAACTGCAGTAGAAAAAACCTAGAAAAATCCCTATCTCCAACTCCTATCCATTCCTCAATACCCTAAATCAAACCACAATCCAATCCCTAAGATCCCACATCAAACCTCTCGCGTAGGACTAACGACCGACGAGTGTGACGAGGTGGTGACGTAGGGTCGTAGATGCGCCTACGTGTCCCGGACTCAGTGGCTGGGGCAGCCACAGTGACATCAAGGCACATATGCTACAGTGACACCAATCGGTCTTGCTCGAGCGATCATATTGCCTCGACCACCTTACTTCTTGCTCAATGAGCGGTCCCGCCACTTCCGTGGCTGCTGCAAGCGCCGCTGCCACAGCCCCTACAAGTGCCACCACTGCCCATTTTGTGCAAGCTAGGGTTAGGGTGTGGCGTGCGGGTTAGGGGTTTAGGTTTTTAGGGTGGGCCAGTTGGGAGCACTTGGGCTACCGAGGTGTGCTTCTACGGGGGAAGACAAGCAATGGTCTAGGAACACCGGAGGAGGCGGGCTTCTTTAGTTCAAAAGGTTTATCAGTTTGGTTTTAGTAAAAAAATGAAAATGGAGCCCACAACCGAACTTGAAGTTGAACCAAACATCCAAAAAATGACATTTTGGTTTGGTTTTGGGCCTAAACCCTAGAATGTTGTGCCATTCAATCAATTGCAAGAATAGAATTTTGGACATGCAGTAAATACTCAATGTCAAATCTATGGAGTTGTAACTTAAAATTTCAAGTGTTTTTCCCCTTATTATGGATAATCCCATAAAGAAATAGAATATCCAAAGTACACTAACAGAGGTAGAGTAAAATCACAGAAAATATTTTTACCATGGAGTATACTTGGCCAAACGGGCGGCCCGGCCCTGGCACTATATGGCACTATGCGGCACTATAGCTATCGTGTCGTGCCGTCTCGGGTCATCGTGCCAAACTCTCGGCCCAGGCACGACACTATGGCTCCTTAACTGTGTCGTGCCATGCCGATAGGCACGATGGCCTATCGTGCCCGTGCCGGCCCGTGGCTTTGGGAGAAGTCGAGAAGCTCACTGCGCCCTGCCTCAAGGAGAAGACGAGCGCCACCGCTGTCGTATAATCAGGCGAGAGAAAGAGTGGCCGCAGCAAGGATGCGTCTGCGCCGCCGACTAGAGAGTTAGGGTTTGGAAGGGTTGTGTGATGCTTATATACATGACTCAGAATATATTCAATGATCATGATCTATCCTCAAAGTATCAGACGATGGAAATAATCATGCCAGCGTCGTGCCGGCCTATTAACCGTGTCGTGTCCGTGCCGCCACTGGCACGGCACTACCATCGGACCGTGTCGTGCCTGGACCGTGCTTTTTAGTGTTGTGCTCGAGGTGGCCCATCGTGTTAGTGCCAGATGGAAATCTATACCATGGAGTAATATGGCAGTGTCCACAAACTTAAATATAACAGATGTGAGAGAGACACATTTCACCGATGATTTTAGTCTTATCCACAACCAAAGGAACCGAATCAGCCGATATTGTCCCGCTGCGAAATTCTGCTTTTCAAAAGCGACCACCGAGCACCAACCGGTGCATGGATTTCCTTGTGTCGCCATCAACAAAGCTGGGAATGAAACACTCTCCCGTACATTTAAATCGATCAATATACATCTTTTCTCAGAGAATTCGTTTAATAAAACGTACTTTTATTAGTTAGTATGGTAAATTCTGAACCATCAATGATTAAGTGTGACTTGCTGTTGGAGAAAGGCTAATAAGAGCCACAATGGATTTCAAATCCAGTTGCTAACGTTGTCTGATTCAAAAACTTTCAGATGTTGTTTTGGGAGATTGATTATTTATTACACTAGTAGAAAAGAGTACAACGTCGACATCCCTTTTTATACCACAGGCGGTTGTAGTTATCAGGCGCCTGTGGTATAAAAAAGGCGGTATCAGAAATACGAACCGTCTGTGAAAATGCATTTTCACAGACGATTTTCCTAACAAAACCGCTTGTAGAAATCATACATTTCTATGAAACTGCCACAAAAAATCATATTTCTACAGGCGGTTTTTCTAACAAAACCGCCTGTAGAAATCTTGCATTTCTACAGGCGGTTCTCCTCAGAAACCGCCTGTAAAAATTATATTTCTACAGGCGGTTTCATAAGAAAGCCGCCTGTAGAAATAATTTGAATTTGAATTTTTGAGTTTTTCAAATGACCTTGTTTGAAAAAACTGTCAAAATGAAAGTTGTAGATCTCAAAAAGTTATGAAACTTTATAGTTGATAATTTTTTCATTTGACATCATCTTGTCGTCGAAAACTACGTTTGAATTTCTTAAATTTGAATTTCAAATTTTGTAAATGACCTCGGATGGAAAAACTTTCAATATAAAATTGTAGATCTCGAAAAGTTATGAAACTCTGTAGTTGACAACTTTTCCATTGAAATCCGTTTAGGGCCTCAAATAATCAATATATGCTCAGTTTAGGATAATATGTGGGGAACTAAACTCTAATATAGACATAAGTGAGTGATAGGTGGAGTGGTAGAGGAGGCTACGCGCAAAGGCAAGGTTTTAGGTTCGAATTCCACCAGCCGCGAAGCATGCTATTTTACGCGAAAAAAGTGTGATTAGCCAAATGCATTTCTACATGCGATTCTTAGTTACCCGCATGTGGAATTGGCTCATTTCTACTGGCCTTCAGCACAGACGGTGCTAAAAACGTCAGTAGAAATATGTTACCAACCGTCTGTACAGTACAGTATGCCTCTGTACTAGTGTTACATTGAAGTACGTATGAGAAAGAATACGGAGTAATGTTTAACCAGACAAGCAAGAATGAGTTTAATCAACAACACGGCATTATTACGACTTACGAGAGTGCATAGGCAAAGATTAAGGCCTTGTTTTCCGAAAAGTGAAAAGTTTTCGATACTGTAGCACTTTCGCTTGTTTGTGACAAATATTATCTAATCATGGACTAACTAGGATTAAAAGATTCGTCTCGTGATTTACAGCTAAACTGTGTAATTAGTTTTTGTTTTTGTCTATATTCAATGTTTCATGCATTTGTCACAAGATTCGATGTGACAGAGAATCTTGAAAACCTTTTGGTTTTCAGAGTGAACTAAACAAGGCCTAAGCAAACGTGCCCACAGCATCCCAAATCTTTGGACGTGTGATTGTGTGAACAGCGTGCCCTCCAAAAAGCATCCGATTGGACTATTGGGTCTCGTTTAGATAAAAAAGATTTTAGATTTCGCTACTGTTTGCGATAAATATTATCCAATCATAGACTAACTAGGATCAAAAGATTCGTCTCGTGATTTTACAGTTAAACTGTGTAATTAGTTTTTATTTTCGTCTATATTTAATGTTTCATGCGTCGAAAGATTCGATGTGACAAAGAATCTTAAAAACTTTTTGGTTTTTGGAGTGAACTAATGCAGCACCCATCTTTCACCGACGCGAATGGAATGCAACTGATGTGACGCCATTCTTTCAATTTTGTTAAGGCCTTGTTTAGTTTTAAAAAATACTAAATTTTTTTTAAGATTTCTCATCATATCGAATCTTACGGCACATGTATAGAGCATTAAATATAAATAAAAATAAAACTAATTATACAGTTTATCTATAATTTGTGAAACGATTTTTTTAAGTCTAATTAGTTTATTTATTAGATAATATTTATCAAATACAAATGAAAGTAATACAGTACCCAAACAAAAAAAATTACCAACGCCTAACTGAGTTGTGTACTTGTGTTGGGGGTGACATGGATGAAGCATGACGGTGAGAACGCGAGGGCAGGGGCAGACCTAGGATTCAGATATAGGGTCGGCCAATCCGCAAGTGTCAATTTTTTTTTGGCAAAATTTGGTGTTGGATATGCATGCGATGGCTCTTTGCTAGCAAACATTTAGTTTTAAACGATTATTTTGCCTCTCGTCATAAATAAATAAAGTTAACCATGCTTAATTTGTTCATGTATTTATAGGACACAAAAAATATTGAAAAAAAGAATACGTACATTACCAAATCATGACTATGCTAAAAAAATCAGCTCAAAATAATAAAGTTCATAAAGATATATTTAGCATAACTGAGTTATAGATTTATCTCCTGTCAAGCTTAATTGATATATGAAACTTTATTATTTGGAGCTAATATTTTTGGCATAGTCATGATTTGGTGATGTACGCAATCTATGATTTTTTCAAGATTTTTAGTATTCTACAAATACATGAAGAAATTAACCATAGTTAACTTTGTTTATTTATGAAGAGAGGCAAAATAATCATTTTTAGTTCAAAGTACTCCCTCCATCCCAAATTGTAAGTCATTCCAAGAATCTTGGAGAGTCAAACTTTTCTAAGTTTGACCAAATTTATATGATAAATTAATAATTATTATGATACCAACTAAGTATCATTAGATTCTTCCTTAATTATATTTTCATAGTATACTCACTTTATGTTATAAATCTTAGTATTTCTCTCTATAATTTTGGTCAAACGTGAAAATGCTTTGACTCTCCAAGATTCTTGGAATGACTTACAATTTGGGATGGAGGGAGTAATTTTTTACTATGTGTTTCTCATCATGTAGAGTCTATTAGATTTTATGGTATAATTTTAAGGCACTTATACGATTTTATATCTATTTTATAAAAGTATTTTGTTAGTCACGGTCTCCACCAACCAATTTATCAAGAACCAGAGTGTCTTTCCAAAATCGCTTGAAAGTATGTGTTCATCAGCAAAGAGCCATCACTTGGCATGTCCAACAGCAAATTTTGCCTATTTTAAGATATCAATGTCAAAAATTAATATCAGCTTAAAAGTTATTGACCTTGATGTTGCCTTAAAAACTATGAATCCTCTTTCATATTTTCTTCTCCTTCATCTCGATCAAGTGCTAACTTGTTTTTAAATCAAAGATAAGAAGGGAAATTGTCAATAAAAGCAACGGTTCACATTATATTTATTTATATATCCATATATAATTATACAACCATGAGATATAATATGAGAAAAACACAATAAGATGTATTTTATTTCTAATTAAAATTTTTGTTACCTTAGTTGAGAAGTTTTTTTACCTATAATCTCTAAGAATATTACAACTAATGAAAGTATGTACTTAGCAACCTTAGGGGGGGTAGGCCCCTGTCCGCCCTCCTTGTCTTTGCTCCTGCGCAAGGGTAGATCAAACATTTTGTAATGTGGTGTTAATCATCAAGTAACCACCACCAAAGAAACCCCGGAAGGCTGGACAACTATTGCACCTCCTACGACCTTATTCTGGTGTCGACCTGCTAGCGTCGGGGGTACTCCAACAGCGGTGTTCAAGACCTGGTTCATCGCTGGGAGCAAAGTTGCCTGAAAGCAGCACAAGTGTCTTCATTGGCACTAAAGTCGCCCTTGGCTAGCTGGTCCATGGGCTACCAACACTACGGATGCGATGACTACTTGCCACCACGATGACTTCCTGCACACCAATGGCTCAGGCTTAGAGTTTCTCACCACCACTATGCTATGACGCCAGATGCGCAAGGAGGGTGGCAGGACATCTTGCTGCAGGAACTATCAAACCTACGTGAAATCATAGCAGTACCAAGCAACATCCACATGCCAGATAGATCGCTCCCTCAATCATCTCGACTGCTTTCTAGGGCGATGTTCTGGTGTCTCTCAGAGGGACCACAAGGTCACATCATGTCGTGACCCTCTCCTAGGTGCATCCTGGCTGATCTACATAACAAGTGCCCCCAACTGCCTCTCCTCCTGCACCGAGTGGCAACCTACAAGCTGTTGTGGTGTTATCTGCGCTGCAAGGTATTATGACACCTCACGGGCAACTACAAGCGGCCATGGTTCATGGGTTCTAAGAGCTCGGGCGTAGCAGGAACCGTGGGTGGCCAACCATGATGCTCTAGGTATGGCTGCCGCATGCAACTTCCACTCTAGAACGACATTTGGTGCTCGGTCTATGGCCCACATTGGTTCACTAGACTCTAGTAGGGTCGCACTAGACTACAATCATGTTAGTGGAGGTCATTGATGTTGACCATGGAGGTGCTGGGGTCAGTTGGCAGTTGACGCCCTAGCCGACGCCTTCGCCATAGCGGCAACATGTGCCAGCCATGACAAGCTAACCCCGAGCTAAAGCCCAGAAGGACCCTTTCTGGCTCAACTTGTTTACATTGCTGATGCACCCGAATGAGGACAAGTCGATCAAGTCATCACAGACAACTCAATGCTGGAGGATCTCGTTGCCTTGCTCACTGTCATCCAGACCACTAGTGCCCTTGCAAGAAGGCTTTTGTCTCCGCCTCCCACGGTATATTACCTGGAGGATGAAGCCTCCTCAGAGATTGCCTGCGCATGCACCTGTGCTTTTTGAAGAGGCAACACATATTGGTCTAGCATATCGCTTCGATTGGGAAAGAGAGCTTTGGTCGGCGAAGATTGTAGTCACAAGCAGTCCCCGGTGCCCCCACACAGTGGGCAGCAAACGCGCCTCCATTGCCACCTGAGTTGGGGCAGGCCTAGTGTTGGTATCTCCCGTTGCATGAAAAAAGTTTATGAGTTACTCTATATGTTTTTCTATCCTTATTCTAGTTCCTCTTTTGTTACACTTCGATATGTATTTGACATGTAGTTGAAACCTTAACATGAGCTATTCCATCATGTAATATGGTGCATTCTAGAGATTTTAGGACAGATTACGAGAAACACAAAAAACACATGTGCCCTTATTTTTATTTCTTAATCGAACGATATCATCAACAACATGATTGATGATATTGATAAATGGAAAATAATAATATAATACCTACCAAAGTTATGCTACTATTTCATGCAAACTGTTTTATGACCACATAAATAAATTCATTATATTTGTCTATTAATTTTGAATACTATATACTATAGTATAGGATAAATAGAGTATGTTGTTTAAGATACAAATTTATATGTGTGTCTTTAAGGTATACTTTTTTTATATGTACACCCTGAGAGTAGAAAAAACACTCCTCTTATATAGTATTTGTATATATATGTTGTTTTTGGATATCTTTTTATAGCAAGTAGGTAATTTTGAATGCATAACTTTTGGGGTTGTTTACATTAGAACAACTCCAATAGTTTGGTTATTCTTGTTGTGGAGGCTATTTTAAAATTTGCATAGCAAAAAATAAGCTCCAACAAATGTGCTATCTGGTTTTATAAAATAGAAAGTTAGTTATCTCTTGATTTTCGGTGGCCATATATAGCCAACACTGACACTGGCTATCTGATTTTATAAAATAGCAAGACTGTTGTGGATATATTCTTTTTTAATAATTTTTTTTATTTTACAAAATGGCTAAACGATAAAATTTAGCTATTAATTGTAGCCAAACTCTTGGAGTTGCTCTTACATTATTTGTAGTGTGGATAGCCATTACATTATTTATAGTGGTGGATAACTTAGATGTACATTATGGTTATACTTCAGATTTTTTTCAATATGGGGTGGAAAAACCTAGAGGCACTAAAAGGAGAATCTGATTGGTAGTAATGTTAGGACGTGTCAGAAAGAAAATTGTTAAGCACAACTGCACAAGTGATACCTGGTGGCGCAAATGGGATGGCCGGTGACTACCCAAATTTCTCGATAGTGTTTATGCCTACGCAAGCAATGGTTGGAGCTTTGTAGGCATCCTAGCAATTTCTAGCTCCGCCAATGGTTGGTGAATTCTTGTTCCAAATTGAAAAAAGGTAGGAGCCACTAAGAAGGTAATTTTACACTCAATTATACTAGTATAAAAAAAAAGAAGAAGCTTTACCACTATTGACATTTGACAAGTACAATTACATGGGCGGTCTACCTTTACAGCCTTTACATGCCACACCAGCTATTTTTGTACCCTCATCAGATGGAATCAGAGTCAGAGCACCATTATATGGCAATAAAAAAAGGACATTTTTGGTACTAAATAATCAACAGAATAAAATTTACCATACTGCTCCTGCCTTTCTGGCCCTATATAAGCGAGTAGAGCGGGCTCCCTTCTTCCCCAGAAAACACACAGCTGACGCCTGAAAGCCAGCCGCGCCGCGTCGTCCTACGACGCCAGTGCGGATTGATCCCAGTGATCCTTTCTTGTGGCCGGAGCGTCTCCCTCCTGTCGCGATCGCCGCCGCAACCTCTGCCCTCCGATCGCCTCCGACTCCGATCTCGAACCCTTTATATACACCAGCTGTGTCCTGTGACCTCCCACACCACCCTTGAGGCGTCCGGCCGGTTTGTGGCTGTGTGTTTGCATCCACCATGCCTTCGCTGCTCGACTCGCCGCCGCAGATCCCGGCCGCCGCCGGCGCCTGGGGCTCGCTGTACGCTGTCCAAGAACCCGTGAAACCTCGTCACGTGGTGGTCGTCCCGGCGGCTGCAGTTGCCAAGAAGCCGGCGACGGCGTACTACGGCGGCAGGAAGAAGAACCTGGAGACGTGCACCGAGGCGCTCGGGTGCGAGACCGGCGCCGTCGACGCCGCGCCGCCGGCCTGTAACGGCGCCGACGACAAGGGCGACGCTGAAGTGGAGGAGGCTGCTGAGTGCGCGGAGAGGAAGCGGCGCGCCCGGGAGGAGGAGGAGGAGATGGGGGAGAAGGCACGCCAGTCGTCGGCGCGCCGGCCACTGCCCCCGCCGCTGACGACGCTCGCGCGCGGCGCCAGCCGCGTGCGGATGGTTCACGAGCGGCGCGACGGCCGACTGGCCGTGTACGCGGTGCGCACGCCAGGGGTGGAGGCCGAGCGGAGCGGCGGCCGCCTTCGCATGCGCCTCATCTCCCTCCCCGGCGCCAGCGGCTCCACCGCTTGTGCTTGCCGTCGACAAGAACTGCCTGAAGCAGCAGAGGCCAAGGAGGAGGTGGTGGAGGAAGGGGAGTGCGGCGGCGTCGTCGCTAAGTACGTGCGCGGCGGCCGGTGCGTGGAGCCGGAAGGTGGTGCCGCCGCGGCGAGGCGCGGCGCCAAGCAGTGGGAGCAGGAGCAGGCTGCCGCGTTCTGGGTCGCCACCTCCTGAACAGAACCAACCGATGATGGATTAGTAGCGCTCGCGCCTACTGATTAAATTTCTTAGCGATTATAACTTTAAAAAAAAGGGTTTGCCGATCCATCTCTCTTTAGGAGATGGTGGTGATCACTAATCAGGTCATGCAACGAGTCCTTTTTTTTTTGTTTTTGATTTATAGCCTGTGCCACCTTATTAGTTTATCAAAGAACTGTGACGGATTGCTGGTGATTATTGAGATGGCACACGGTGTATGTACCATGTAGTGCTAGAAGTAATTTGATTTTGCTTGGCCTTGCTCATCTACGTGACTCAATGCTGACAATGTGATCATCGGCCATTATTTTATTTGTAAGAGAACAAAGGTTTATTTTACCATCCGGAAATGGTACGCAACTAATGTGGTCCAAATACAAATCAAAGCCATAAGGCTTGCACACCCACAAGAAACAAAGAAAACAAGGTTCACCCCCTGTTAAAGAGCGCAGCAAACAAAGCAAATAGCTAAGCCTCAGTGCGGTTCCTGAAAAGCAAATAGCTAAGGCCTGGAACTGTAGTATTTTTGTTTTTATTTGGCAAACATTATCCAATTATGAAGTAACTAGGCTTAAAAGATTCATCTCGTGATTTACAAGTAAACTGTGCAATTAATTTTTATTTTCGTCTATATTTAATACTCCATGTATGTGGCGTAAGATTCGATGTGACGGGAAATCTTGAAAAGATTTTGGATTTTGGGGTGAACTAAACAAGGCCTAAGCATCAATGCGGTTCCTGAAGTTCTAGCCAAATTTCGCGAAGTTCGCTAAGAGCAAAGTCTCCCATCTTCTGCAGCGTTCTATGAACAAACGAAACTTACCAAGAGAATGAACTAATTAGGGCATTCATAAGAAAAGAGAGAAATTCGAAGACATAACGAAAGAGAGGTATTCATCATGGGACAAAAGGATGCAAGAAGGAAGAGACCAGTCCAAAACCGTGCATTGGGAACTTGGTGCAGTGCACGAGCGCTAAATAAAGATTGAGACTTGTTAAAATTCATGTGTCAGAGAATTTTAGCTTCCTTTTATGTGGTTATCGTATATATTTTCTATTAAAATATAGGATTAGTTCGTCGCAACTTATTTAGGCATAATATATAGTTTTTTGGTTCCGAAAACTAGAAACCTGATAAAAACTGATTTGTGTAGGTACAAAGACAATTAATAATTTACAATTATTTTTATAGTCAGACATAGATAAAAATTTGATATGTTATAATACAAAGATAAATAGCAAATTGCAAAAGTAACAATTTATTTGTACTAGTTGATTTTATAAGAGTAATGTCCGAAATCACCTTAAAATTTAGGCATAAGTATAGAAGTGATAAAGATTTTGTAGCTTAGCTAGTACTCCCTCTGTCTTTATAATACAATATGTTTTATAAATTTTAAGAAATACTTAAATGACACATTGTACATTATTTTAATTATATAGAGTTTCTTTTCAAATCATGGCTTTTTTTAACCTTGCCAAATCGAAAATAGTCATTATGTAGAATACATTGTATTTTAATATAAATTTTAGAAGTCACAATGCATTCGGTTTCAAGATAGAGGGAGCATCCTTGTTATGGTGCTCAATTTAGGAAATTCTTTTGAATAGATTACTCTCGTATTTGTTTTTATTTTTATGCCGAGAATAAGCAAATAGTAATCGAGTGCTTTGATGCTATTCTAAACAAAAGCATGCAGAACCCAGCGCTACAATTTGCAGCCATAACATTTTGAACTGTTGCAGTTAATCTGTTGGACAAGATAGATGCAGTATAGTGACGCTGCAGGATCGGACCAAATGAGAATCTTTGATTGTGGCCACGAATGTGATCTCGCTGTTGCCATATATGGGGCCATTAGCAGGGCTGGTATATGTGTGGACAAAATATGAGGATCAAGAGCCTGGCCTAACTAACGTGAGCCATGAAAAAACACGGTCCAACGCTAATATGAGGTGGCCCAACTAGCTGATGTGTATCCTAGGCATGTCGATAAACATGGACAGCGTCCAAAGTACAGAACAAAAAAAAAAGGCACACCGGAGATGGGTATATATTTGGGATTGCTCCACGAACTCTGCTCCATAAACTCCGCCGTGGAGCAGCTCCACAAAAAACTGGAGTTCGTGGAGTAGCTCTTTAGGTGCTCTCACAACTCCATATTTTTTTCTCGAACTGAGTGCGTGGAGCTGAAACCGTTTGGCTAAAAAACGTGGAGCTGAGCTGGAAGAACGTGGAGCAGAGGAGTCCCAAACACCCCATAGTCAGCCTGCTGGTACCCTGGTTTAATTAAGGAGCGAATTACCTGTCGAATGAGTTGTTTTTTAATTCATTTATTAATATCTGTATATGACGAAAAATATGCAAGTTTTCTGTTTTCTGTACATATATGGTACCTAATAAGGACTGTCCAAACATTATACTATCACATAATATAACACATTGGGTGGCTTCCTCAACTTGGGCTTTGTTTAGTTCACCCAAAAACTAAAAACTTTTCAAGATTTTCCGTCACATTGAATTTTACGGCACATGCATGGAGTATTAAATATAGATGAAAAATAAAAACAAACCAATTGCACAGTTTGTCTATAAATCACGAGACGAATCTTTTAAGTCTAGTTACTTTATGATCGGACAATATTTGTTAAATAAAAACGAAAATGCTACAGTGTCAAAATCCAAAAATAAAAAATCGAATCAGCAAGGCCTCGCTGTTGTTTGGATTGTTCAATCGGCCATCAGTCCGGTTCTGTATTGTATGGTCCAGACTCCAGACACCATTTCCAGCAAAAGCAACAGGTCTGACATGAAAATCTCTATGCGCTTGCTGCTGACTAGCTAGCCTGTTGCTTTTTGTGGATCTTGCTTGGTTGGTTGGTTCTTTCATTGTTAGGGCGACTTGAGAGAAAAGAATGAGATGCTACTGGTGTGGTACCGTATCAACTCAGAATAGGGAGCACTATGATTTTGTGCTAAGAATACGGACCATGAACAAACCTGATGAACTTGCGCAGGAGTCACGAGAGAGGCACCGTCACAGTAGTCCGGCGACCACAACGGGCTGGGCGGCTGGCACAAGTTGTTCTTCACCACAACTTTTCAGTGAAGAAAGATTATTTTTCTTTTACAGAAAAAAAAAAATCAGCATCAGCTTAAGTTAAATTTCAACAAACAAACATGGCTCCCTCGTTGGAATTCTTCCCAAGCCAGTTGCTGCCCGAAAAAAAATTAAGGATACTGTAGCAGTTTCGTTTATATTTGACAAATATTGTCTAATTATAGATTAACTAAGCTTAAAAAATTCATGACGCAAATAAAAGGCAAATTATGTAATTATTTTTTATTTTTATCTTTATTTAATGCTCTATACATACATTTAAAGATTCGATTTGATAAAAAATTTTGAAAATTTTTTGGTTTTTGAGGGAGTAAACAGGCCCAATACTTTTGCCATCGGCTGGCTGGTTCTTCCCTGTCACCCGTACCAACAAACTCCACTGCCTCCCCCGGCCGGTTTCTGTGCTCGGGATCTCGCGGCGATCTTGCGTGTCGGGCGTGAGCCTGCACTGCTCCGCCGTCCCGTCCACTCCCCAGTCCGCAGTCCGCACGACAAAAAAAGGCACGGTCTGGCGAGGGCAGGATACAGAGTGACCGTGCGCCATGACAGCAGCGAAAAAAGCAAGATTGTGCCAAACCTCAGAGCATGTGGATTTCCCCGTGCGGTTTGTGTGTGTCATGCGTGGGGAAAAGTGGTGCCCGAGGCCTTGTTTAGTTGTAAAAAGATTTTAGATTTTGACACTATATTATTTTTGTTTGTATTTGATAATTATTGTTCAATTATAGACTAACTAGGCTTAAAAGATTCGTCTCGTAAATTACAGATAAACTGTGCAATTAATTTTTATTTTCGTCTATATTTAGTGCTTCATGCATGTGCCACAAGAATCGATGTGACGAGGAATCTTTGAAAGTTTTTGAATTTCGAAGTGAACTAAACAGGCCCTGCTTCTTCTCTCCAAGTAAACCTTGATGACGTAGACAACACAAGATTAATGGATTTCAAGTCTTGCAGGTCACGATGGAACACGGAAGAGGCAATCTGATGGTGAGTGGTGACAACCTTTCGAGGCCTGCTTTCCTTCGGAATTCTTTTGTGTGTGTGTTTTAACTTCCAGAATTGTTGTTTTGATTTTGACACCGTTTTTCTGTGTTATTTGCCTCGGCCCCTTGGCTTCTCGTCCCCTGCCCTGCGTTGGATTGGGCCGTGTCGAACCTTTTGGGCCGGAGACGGAGAGGCAGCGAGTGGGTCAAAACAGCGAGCCCAAGCGCCTGGACGTGGGATCGTAAACGGACGGCGATCCTTCTTCACACTGCTCGCTGTCGTTGTGAAGCAACTGCCGCGAACATGAGCCTCGCCGAGGCGCCGTCGTCGTCCCCGTCGTCGTCGAGCGGGAGCGACGACTTCGCGGCCCTCCTCGCCTCCGAGCTCGAGCTCGAGCTCGCCTCCGGCGCTGACTCCGCCTTCCCTGGCGACGCCTCCTCCGCTTTCCCCGCCACCGACGGCGAGGGCGAGGATGAGGATGAGGATCCGGAGGAGCTAGAGGTTGAAGCCGTAGAACAAAACGCGTACGCGCCGCCTTCCTGCTCCTCCCTCCTCTTAATTCACCGTTAGATGACTCCATGCGTTTGGCGCGCGGCTTCGGCCGCGCGATTATAACCTTGAATCCCACGCTCATTTCGAGTTGGGTGATCGGCATTGCTGTTGCTGTTGGATCAGGGATAAGCAGATTTGCGCCGATTCGAGCTTATTACGGTTTTGTGCTTCATCATCGGGTAAAACATACAGTATACTTCAGGGTTTTTGCTTGCTTTTTACATGCCTCGTGGTTTATTGGATGACTATGTGGACCCTCACTGCAGCAGTTGTAGAACCAATAGATTTGATGGCACGGCTCTAATCTTCAATCCCCATTTATAGAGTACCGTGAAGGCATCCATTCTCTCGTGTTATGCAAGTTTGATGTCTATCATGTTTTCATCTTCAGCTTATGGATACAAGACATGCGAGCATGCGCTGTAGCTTATCCTCTCTGTTGTGGTAAATGAATAAATGATAAAAAAATTCTTGCATTCTGTTGCTGTAAGGCCTATTTAACCTTCTATTTCAGACGAGAAGAAAAATAGAATGACAATCCTAGTGGGAAATGTGAATCCTAGTCAGTTAGAATGCAAAAAAGGCAAACAAAATCTTCCAGTGTTCCTAGCTACTGTCTGTTCTATCTTTTCCTTTAAGAAGTGTGTACCCTGCTTGATTTATTTATTTGACTTATGTAAACTTGTGTTACTTCATAAACCTCTTCCCTTGACTTTGATTTTTGGGCCTAGTAGTTGTAAATTTGGCTTGTACTAGGGTACCTGCTATGGATTGAGGTTTGTTCAATATAATTGAAATCCTAGTCCATCCCTTCTAATCCAGGGAGGGAGGGAGAGTCATTGCATCCTAGTCAGTTTTCTAAAAGTTAGGCAGGCTCGGTGGCTGCCCCTTGCTGTTTTGTGCTTGATTTTCTGGTGTTGAATATCTTTCCAAAAAGTTGTTAGATCATTGATTCACATGAAATGAAGTTCAAATTTCTGATTCTAAAAACAAATGGGATATCAATAGAATTGCGAGTCAGCAGTTATGGTATCATGGAGGTACTGATAGTATTGATAAGCGCACACCTTTAAAAATGCTGTGTCAGATGTTGTATGAAGTGCAGTGTCTTTCCATGCTGGGTAGTAAGAGTTTTCAGTTATCATTGAGGACAATAATGTGGAGAGCACTCTAGTTTTCGTAGAAAACAAAGGGGCAAAGTTCATTGGATGAAGTTATGTTAAGATAGAACTAATCGTTACTTGTTTTGTAGATTTTCTACTATGAATCTGACTGATGTCGACTGCATGCAAAATGCAGTACCAAAAGGCGTAGAGTGGAGGAACAACACCGAGATCAAGGAACATCAGTTAGGCCTGACAAAATTCCCACTGGTATGCTTCTTGGTTGCACTATGCAAATCTGTTAGTGACATTTTGCAACCTAAGGGGACATGATGATGCATTTACTTCAAAATTCAAATGTGGTGTTCTAAACTATATTTTTCTGCATTGTGTTGCATGGTTGACTCTCTATCCTTGTTCATAGGATGCACTAATTGTAAAAATGGTTGCCCTTTCACATTTTTGTTCAGAGTTGTAGAATATAAACCACTTTCTGTCATTTATATTTCTGAATTTGATCACAACAAATTATCCAGCTGTGGCTATTTATATATATATTTTTTGGAATATCCCTAAAATTTTGTGTAACTTTGTTTCTTTCTTCTGTTACAATTGGCTTGAACTTAGTTCATCGTATATTGAGCATTGAGTGTCCAATTGTTCATGTGTGACAGATGGGATGTTAAATTATTGAGAATACATTTTTTTCAGGTGCATCTAAAAATATTCAGGTCGAGGCATGTCCACATCCTGGATATATACGTGGACTTTGCTATATATGTGGCAATCCACAAGATGAGGAATATATTTCAGGAGTTGCTTTAGATTACATCGACAAGGTACTCTCAAACCAAATAAAACAAATAATTTTAGGATTATTTAACATAGACTTCAGGATGTGGTGTTCCCTTATGGCACCTCGCTCATATAAAACACATAATTGCAAATTTGTGGGTGCTGTATTGCCATTTAATTTTTCATTTCCAGTTGCACTTGCACATTGCCCTGTCTCTAAGAAGTTTTACAAGTTTAGGAGGGTTATTTAAATGCAGGGCTTGAGGCTACGTACCTCAGAAATTGACAGACTTCGTTGTGCTGATTTGAAGAATCTGTTGCGTGAAAGAAAATTAGTACTCATTTTGGACTTGGATCACACACTGATCAACTCGACCAAACTCCAAAATATTTCTTCTGCTGAAAAAGATTTGGGTATTCAGACTGCTGCTTCAAAAGGTAGTATTATGTAATTGTATTTTAAGTTTTGAGAACTTGTAGTCATCTTTTGTTGAAGTTATATTTTGTTACCATCAGCATAAGGTGCCACCTCTGATTGCAACTCTATAGATGCAATGTTGTCATGATATATTTTGTCAATTTCCGATTTTTACACGATTTTATTTGAAAGTATTAGAGGTCCCAGGACAATGACATGACTAACATTTTCTCTTATAAGTATACTATACATCATAAAATTTATATTTGTTTACAGAATTATGTTTGAAAATAGAGTACCGGGTACTGGCCAATGTTGCCTCTTTTGCTAGACAAGGGAAATAAAAAATGGCATGTATGTTTGAATGTGGACTGGAATGCATACAGTTTACTGTGCGAAGGGCAGAGCCAATATGTTTGTATAAGCAGCTAGCATTTCACGATAGAAAATAGAAGTTGAATGCCACTGCTCATGGCATGCTTATATGCTTTAGTCCATTCCTGCATAATGTGGTTTTAGTTACAGATTGAAATTGAAATTATTAAGAACTTTTGGGCCCTCTGCTCCCTCAATCATTCACTCCCAGACAAACATTTTTATGGCTCAGTGCAGTTAGCATCATTTGGTATTACCCATAATTGAACTTTATAAGTCTTTTCTAACTTCTATCCTATTATGCAGAGTAATTTTTTTAGGGTTATTAAGAAGAGTAATAATGATTAACAACTTTTATATAATTACAACTGATTATTTTCTTGCAGTTGTCTATATTTCATGTCCTTTGACCATTGCTGAAACTGTTGTTGCTTATCCACGAATGTACATAACATAGAAAGTTAACCCCTCATTTTCTAAATGCAGATGATCCAAACAGAAGCATCTTTGCACTAGAATCAATGCAGTTGCTCACAAAGTTGAGACCATTTGTCCGAGAATTTCTGAAAGAAGCAAGCAATATGTTTGAGATGTATATATACACCATGGGTGACAAAGCTTATGCAATTGAAATTGCAAAGCTTCTTGACCCTAGCAACATCTATTTTCCTTTAAAAGTGATTTCAAACTCAGATTGCACTAAGCGACACCAGAAAGGTCTTGATGTGATTCTTGGAGCTGCAAGTGTTGCAGTGATTCTTGATGACACTGAGTTTGTAAGTGTTATTGTTAAATGACTGTTTTCAGAAGTATGTGTGTTTTCTATCCAATAGGGCAAGCTGATTCAGAACAATTTTATTTTATGCAACCAAAAGTCACATTATTTGACATGAATTCATTGGCCAAGCTAGGTCTTAATGCCTCATTATAGAATACTCTGGTCACTTGTAATTGTTCCTGGTCAGTAACTGCTCTTTGTTTCCTGTTTGCTCCAACATACAGATTTAAAAATAGAAACATCTATCCTTAATTATCAAAGCATAATGATTATCCTCAATGTGTAGAAGCTGGTAGTACCCTGTTATTCGTGCTTTAGAGTGATCAAAAATTCTGTTTTTCATTTTCATTTGTCATTCATGTCTGGCCAGCCTGAAAAATGGAATTTTGTTTCAGGTATGGAAGAAGCATAAAGAGAACCTGATTCTGATGGAGAGATATCATTTCTTTGCTTCAAGCTGCCGCGAATTTGGTTTTGCTGTTAGGTCTTTGTCAGAGTTGATGCAAGATGAAAGGGAGAGTGATGGTGCTTTGGCTACCGTTTTAGATGTCTTGAAGCGCATACACGCGATTTTCTTTGATATGGTTGGTTTCTTCAGTTCAATATTTTATCACATTTTATCACTGTTTCTTTGTACTGTCTATTCCTATCAGTAGATCGGAATCTTGTAAGAACAAAAGATTTTCATTTCTAACCATTTGTCCTCGTACCTCTCTTATGTAGGCTGTTGAAACTGATGATCTTTCCTCACGGGATGTAAGACAGGTAGGCTTTGCATATACCCTTCATGCTGCATTTTATGCTTTAAGAATTATTTATGTTTTTCTTAAGAGTAGATGAGTTGTGTTTATCAATTTTAAAATAACTATACTATAGCTTGCTTAATACATCTTCTACGTGGCGTGGCTTTTAGATTTTATTTGTAATTGGCTGTTTCTTGTGTTTTTATGTCCCCAATACAGGTGATCAAGGCAGTACGGAAGGAAATACTGCAAGGTTGCAAAATAGTCTTCAGTCGGGTGTTCCCAAACAATACACGCCCACAGAAGCAGATGGTCTGGAAGATGGCTGAGTATCTGGGTGCCGTTTGCTCTACAGATGTGGATTCCAGTGTCACCCATGTTGTAACTGTGGATCTAGGAACAGAGAAGGCCCGCTGGGGTGTTGCCAACAAGAAGTTCTTGGTCCACCCACGCTGGATCGAAGCAGCAAATTTCCGGTGGCATAGGCAACCGGAGGAAGATTTTCCTGTCACTGCCCCGAAGGAAAAGAGCAGAGGGAAAAATAATGCTGTGGCTGGCAAGAAGGAGACGAGCAAGGATAAGGAGAATGCTGCAGCTGGCCAGAAGGAAACGAGGAAGGACAAAGAAGAAAATGATGTGTCTAGTCAGAAGGAAACGAGGAACGTGGAAACAAAAGTAGCTGGTCATGCCAACGAAAACGTTGTGGCCACATCTACAACAGGTCCTGCTGACTCGTAATCTATGTTGGGCTCCAAAGGTATCTGACACATTAACACATAGTGGTGCAGTTTTGGAAGGGTGGTGGAAATTCAGATTTTGTTATCCCGTTCGTGCAGGCCCAGGACGTTACATCTGTCCATTGCAAATTTTGCTGCTGACCTGAAGCTGACTGGTCCTCCGGCCATATAACTTACGCTACGATGAAACTATAGGAGTTTAAGCATATTGATGTGTTAATTATAGGTGAATTTAGCTTGTAATACCTGCTCCTGTATATACTGCGCCCTGATTGAACTACAGTGAACATTCGTGATGATCGCTACGGATTCTTTAGTTAAGGCCTTGTTTAGTTTGCGAAAAAATTTTACTTTGGCTATTGTAGTATTTTAGTTTGTATTTGACAGTTACACTCTCCATACCTGAATTAGTTGACGTTTAAGACATGATTGTGCTTACCAAGGAGTCATTAATTAGGGGCTATTCTTCCATGTTTACCCCTATTAAATAGGGCTACGGGTATCCTGTATACAACAATCGAGGCAATGCTAAGGTCGTTGTGCTTTCAGCTAGGCGGGCTGGGTTCGATTCCCTTCAGCGATGTTTTTTTTCTCTGTCCACGTAATTTGATTTTGCATGGTGCTGTGGTGATTTTGCATGGCGCGCGAGTTTGGCCGAGCTTTACGTGTGGGCGCGTGTGGCCGAGCTTTGTGGGCGCGCGTTCAGCCGAGTTTTAGGTGATTTTTGTTTTTTTGTTGCGCGCTCGACGCTGCGATTGTTGGCGCTCGACACTTTTAATTTTCGCGCTGCCTTTCCTTCTCAACGCACGTTATTTAAGTGCTGTCTTTTCTTGCAAACGAGTGAACTTCCTTCTCAGTCGGCTGGCCTTCCTTCTCGATCAACCATCTATTCTTGTCATATTCTGGTTACATAACCGAGCAATGAGTGATTTGTTCCATGCCTTTGATCTAAACGTGCGTTTAGAAGATGACGACTACGGCAACAGTTTCATCGATCTCAACGAGCCAGTTTTGGAATATCAGAACAACGGTAACGTCTCTTTCTTAGTTTGTTCTTTCTCATTTATATGAACAGCACCCGCATGCTAAGCACCAAATTTTGTGCGGCTGCTAAGCAAGATGGGTTTGACATTAGGCTTATATGTCAACCACCAAATTCTCCAGATTAGAAGATGCAAATTAGCTTATGCAAATTAGTTTATGAAAATTAGAAGATGCAAGTTGCGGATCCTACTATGTACCTTACTGAACTTTGTGTCCTCCAACTTCTTTACAACCTCGTCGGGCAGAATGATGGTGTTACCATGCATCTCAAGTTTCTCCACATCAGGAATGAAGAACTCACAATCAAACTTGTCCACGCCATAAAGGAACCTTGCTGGCACATCATAGTCTGCATGCAAAAGGCCACAACGGGCACACCTGCGAGCGTTGCGGCGAGCTTGGAAGCAGGCCTCTCCGAAAACGCCACCGGCATGGAAGGTGCCGCAGCGAGGACACTGCACCTCCTTGACGGAGTCCGGCACCTCGTCCGAGCCCGCGATAACGTGGTCGACGGAGTCCGAGATGTCGTTGACGGAGTCTGGGAAATCCTCGACGGAGTCCTGGACGTCCTCGACGGACTCCGGGACGACTGTATCTGGCGCAGCGACGGAGTCCAGCGCGATGACGGAGTCCGGCACCTCGTCCGAGCCCGCGATGACATGGTCGACGGAGTCCGAGATGTCGTCAACGGAGTCTGGGACATCCTCGACGGAGTCCGGGACGTCCTCGATGGATTCCGGGACGATCGTATCTGGCGCAACGACGGAGTCCAGCGCGACGACGAAGTCCAACAGCGTGATCTCGGAGTCCGACGCGACGACGGAGTCCGGCAGCTTCATCTCGGAGTCCGGCATGATCTCGGAGTCCGACGTGACCTCGGAGTACGCTGCGATCAGCAAGTCCATCGAGGACTCCTCCATGGCGCGACCGAGCTTGAAGCTGCAGGACTCTATGGCGTACGGCGGCGGCGGCGTTATGCGGCGGCGGCGTGTGTGCGGAGAGCTGCAAGGACGAACGGGCGAGCTGCGAGGGATATTAACGGACGAGCTGCATGCGAGTGAGTCGAGGCGCCGTGTGAGAGCGTTACTGCGATAATGCGGGAGCGGACGGAGGCGCCGTGCGAGAGCATTACTGCGAGTACGCATGCGGGAGCGGACGAGGCGCCGTGCGTTTAATGCGGCCAGGAAACGAAGCGAGTACATGCAAGTCCATTACTGCGAGTACATGCAAGTCCATTAAAGATGAGCATGCAGCCCGAAGCCCAGAGGCCCGACACGAAGCCCGGTTTTTTGGCCCGGCCCGGCCTCCATCGGGCCCGTGCCAGGCACGGCACGGTCCACATGCCGTGCTTGGGCTGTCCCCACGGCCCGCCGGGCGGCACGGCACGGCCCGGTTTCAAAGGGGAGGCCCGGTAGCGGCCCGCTAGCAGGGGGCATATATAACCCCCCGCCGCGGCGCCCCGTGGCTCCCAAACCCTAGCGCTCATTCACCTCCTCCCCGTCGCGCGCCTCCCTGGCTCCCTCGACGCCTCGACTCGATCTCTCCGTCTCCCTCGACCTCGACTCGATCCGACGAACCATAATCCTCTCCTTCACTCTCGCCACCGCCGACCACCAGTCTCCCTCGATCGTCTGGGAGATCTCGACTCGATCCCTCCGTCTCCCTCGACCGTCTAGGAGATCTCGTCTCACTGTCGTCTCGGATCTCGTTTCTAGCCGTCTGTCGACTGCCGGGGTGGTGTTGTTGCCATTCCGCGTCTTCTTCGTCTCTCCGGTGCCGGGCTCCGGCTCTATGCAGGTAAGCAACAGAAAGCCAAACCCTAACCCTAGATCTATTTGATCAACCACATGAACCCTAACCCTAACCCTTTGTCTCTCTTTTCTCTTGTCTGTTGCAGGTCG
>Ga0182004_10000591_pt1 | contig 23008 bp, 9 predicted proteins | sample Sormic07211540_1_FD_120479 | JGI IMG/M metagenome (GOLD analysis project Ga0182004, IMG submission 120479) | Endophyte microbial communities from Sorghum bicolor roots, Mead, Nebraska, USA - 072115-40_1 MetaG | ecosystem: Host-associated > Plants > Roots > Unclassified | place: USA: Nebraska...
GGTCGAAATTGACGAGACGAATCTTTTGAGTCTAGTTAGTCTATGATTGGACAATATTTGTCAAATACAAACGAAAGTGCTACAGTGTTTATTTCCCAAAATTTTTCGGAACTAAACAAGGCCCTAGTTACATGACACCACATTAGGCAACCGGATACGGGGGAGACTTGACTGCCGAGAAGCCAAGGAAGAAGTCCCAAGGCCGTGTTTAGTTCGCAAAAAATTTTACAAAATATTTCAGATTCTCCGTCACATCAAATCTTTAGACACATGCATGAAGTATTAAATATAGATAAAAATAAAAACTAATTGCACAATTTGGTCGAAATTGACGAGATGAATCTTTTGAACCTAATTAGTTTATGATTGGACAATATTTGTCAAATACAAACGAAAGAGCTACGGTGTCGATTTTGTAAAATATTTTGGAACTAAACAAGGCCCAAACCTGGGCACCTCAGGAGGCTCATCTCGATCGCCGTCAACGTCTGGCCGATCCAAAGCAGCGCATCTCTCAATCAATTCATAACAACCTCAACGGACAATGGCCATCGAAACAAAAAGTCTTTCATTTTTTCCGCAGGCCTGCACGGTGCACGCACGCAGATGTTCCCATCCGGAACCGGAACGAAGGGGGGAAATGTGGCACCCACCCATCTGCTGCCGGCAGCCCGGCACGCGGCACGCGGGTTCTGACGTGACGCCCGCCCGGGCCCGGCGCCCCCGAATGGTTTCCGTGCGCGTCTGCCGTGGCCACCGGCACCCACCACAGTGTCACACAGTGAATCGGAGAAGGAAGAACGTACTGTACAGCTCTGTCTCTTTGCGCTGGCCGCCGTCCTGGACACGGTCTTGGTCAACAGGTCAGGTCAGTGGAGATGCCGATGGCTCGGACTAGTGGATGCTTGCGTAGACGACGGTCGACGGAGGATGCCGTGGGTTCGCCTCTGTTTCCAGGTGAGAGGTCCGGATTCAGCAAAGTCCCTCCGCCAAAAGTCCAACCTTTTTCTAGTTCATGTATGCTCTCAGTTGCAACGATGACGCCAAAACGCGTTAACACTAAGCTATACATATTAATATGTATAGTGCGTATATATATATACACTCAAGTATACTGCATGCACTCAAGTTGCGTGAGTCTGAATTCGGAAGAAACTTTGTTGACTAAACATGACACATGTTGTTCGTTGAGGCTTCAAACTGAGGAAACGATTCCAGGGACCACGGCCATAAAGGTTAGACCGACCCTCTCCCGACTGCCAACAGTTTTATATATCCAGGGCTCCACAAATACGATCTAGGGCCTTGTTAGGCGCAATTTTTTTTTTTTGCAAAATAGACATCATAGCAATTTTGTTTATATTTGATAAATATTATGTAATCATGAACTAACTAGGCTTAAAAGATTCGTCTGGTAATTACAGATAAACTGTATAATTAGTTGTTTTTTATCTATATTTAATGTTTTATGCATATACCGCGAGATTTGATGTGAATTTTAAAAAAATTCAAATTTTTTTAGAACTAAACAAGGCTTATAAAAGCTTATCTGATTTGGACAACGTGGGCGCTGCCGAATGGCAAGTTTTTCGCGTGGCTTACTTAGGCCTTGTTTAGTTCAAAAAAGTTTGCAAAGTTTTTTTAGATCTCTCGTCACATCGTATTTTACGGCACATGTATGAATCATTAAGTATAAATAAAAAAAATAATTAATTATACACTTTATCTGTAGCTTGCGAGATAAATTTTTTAAGCCTAGTTAATCTATGATTAAAAAATATTTGACAAATACAAACGAAAATGCTAGTGTCCATTTTGTAAAAAAATTTGAAACTAAATAAGACCTTATAGTTTATATTGCATACCAAAACCAGCTCCGGACGGCTGATCATCTCGCTTCTCGAGGGTGGCATGGCATACCATCTTTGGCCAACCACAACTCACCAAGTTATGAACAAAATATATTTGCTTATTTGAAATTTTATGGCTGGTAGATAAACTCAAGCGAACCTGCTCCTAACTCAACATACCCTCGGTCTTCCGATGAAGCACGGTCCCTGTTACTACTCATCTCATGAAAACTATGGGAATAAAGGAATACACGAATTTTTGAACGGTGCCTTTCAACGCCGCTGCGTGCAAAACAGTTACGAATGCCTTTCAACGCCCCCAAGTGTTAGTAAAGAGGATAAGACCCGAAAGCGTGCCTAGAAAAAGATAGACTCAAGCTATCTAAATATCTCTACCTACATAAAAAAAAATCAATGTATCTCTCTTTGCTAACGGTTACGCGTGAGCATACAAAGACCAGCAAATTCATTTTTTATTCATCCGGGCAGGAATGTTCACCACTCCGTGTTTTTTTTTTTGATAAATTCGACCACGGGAGGATTTCCACCTGGATATATATTTATTAACCCCACTGACATAGTACAACGGTTTGTTACATGATGTTTGAGTATTCTCAATTACATATCATTTTGAGTCGCACCATTGGTACTACAAGCTGCCATCACCAATTGCAGTAAGAAGAGTGGTGTCAAAACCTTCTCTATGGCATCGGTAGCCATAGTGAGAAGGGTGGTGTCAAAACCTTCTCACAAAAAATATATGCGAAGTGCGTCACGTGCGACATCATCCGCTTGTAGTGTCGTATGTCTATAGGTCCCACCAGCTAAGGCGATCCTTGTGGTCTAACAGTTTCCTTATGTGGTTAGCTGATCCGTACGATATAGAGATCGACTGTGTCACGCAATTATACCGTGTCGTATAGATGCATTTTGCAATGGTGTTGTATATGAATTTTTTTCCAACCTTCTCTCTCCTTTCTTGATGTCACTCTAGGAGTAAATTATGGACTACCTAAAACCAAAAAAGATAGTTAGCTTGTGGTGTAGTCATTTTCGTGAGAAAGTTGGCCCGTATTCCATTAAGAATGTAGAAATGTTTAGGTTGTCTTGCCCACTAGCAAGTCACCAGCAAGACTGGAGCACCCACCGAATAGCATTACAAGAGTGATGTTGAGCGAGATCATTTCTTAAATTTTCCCTCTACTTGCTATTTTGACTAGAAATATCTTTTTTAATTATCCCCTCTTTATCAATACAAGCTGGGCAGAATTCTGCCGGCAGTTTTTTTATATATTAAAAAAAAAACTCCATGATTAGTTCGTCCACCATTTCTCGTGATCCTGGACATCCGGGCATCGATGCCATCACTCTTTTTGACTCAGAGGTCAAGAATTATATTGCTGGTTGAACCGATCCACGATTGTTTTTGAGGAAACTGATCCACGATTGTTGCTGTCTTTCCACATCGCCATATTCCAAAGCAGACCGTCGCCGAGACCATAACCGCTGACGAGTGACGACCGGCTTGCCTGCTGCCTCACATGCAGTTCACTCGCTGGAAGGAGGTCGCCAGCGCCCGGCTGCTAACCAGCAAGTGCTGAGTATATTCATCTTCTCCATCGGTTGACACTGACAGCTATGAAGAACATAACATCGGAAGAGCAGATAGTAGCTAGAACTGTTGGATGCAATAGATTTTTTTTTTAAAAAAAGAGAGTGAGAAGAGATTGATGAAGATTTACAATCTAATGACACATGACCTGACACTGTATTAATTTCTTTACAAGCGAATTGTCCTTGAACGGGAAACAACTCAATTCATGCAAGAATCGGCAAAGATTCCTGCATTCCAAACGAAACAACTCAAGCATGGTTCCTATGTACACCTCTCTCGTTTAGAGAGCGAAGCAAAGCAATGGAAGAACACGCGGAGCGGAACACGGATCGATCCGTCTCAACGACGCAGGACGGGCTTGGTCGGGTCCTCGTGATCGCCGGCGGGGCTGTAGGAGAACACGTCCAGCGGCGCATAGGTGCCGTCGATGTCCTCGGGGCCGGACCTGGCGGCGCCCCTGCACTTGTCGAGGAAGAGCACGACGACGGTGATGTCGTCGTGGAAGTGCCGGCGCTGGCCCTTCTCGATGGTCCGGATCTTGTCGTACTTGACCTCCTTCTTCCGCGCCGCCTCCAGCTGCGCGGCACGCACCAGGCGCATGGCCACGCCTTTCCTCGGGCTGCTCGCCACGACGCCCACCGCGGCCTCGTCGCTGAGCTGCTCCCACAGCCCGTCCGACGCGAAGATGAGGAACCGGTCCCCCGGGCGCAGCTCCCGCGTGGTGATGGACGGCACGGCGCTCATCACGGGGCGGCGCAGCGGGAACGGGCAGAGGGACTGCTGCAGCGCCGGGTTGTTCCTGCAGATGTCGGGCTTCTTGAGGTACACGTCGCCGATGGACCGCGACACCTGGATGATCCCCTTGATCCGCCACACGCCGTGGCTGTTGAGCACGATGTGCGGCTCGTCCGGGTGCATCTCGGCCACCTCCCGCCGCACGTCCTCGTCGGCGACGTTGTGGTCCTGCGACAGGCGCTCCGCCACCACACGCCTATTCCCTTTGCCGCCGCCGCCGCGGCGGCCCAGCACGGCGCGCGAGTCGCCGAGGTTGGCCACGTACAGCGTCCCGCCCTCGATGGCGCCCACCAGGCAGCAGGAGCCCACGGAGACGATCCTCGGCTGCGACGGCCACGACTTCTGCACCAGGCCTATGAACTCCTCCTCCGTCGCGCCGAACGCCTTCTGGAGCACCTCCGCCGACAGGCCCCCGTTCTCAGCCGCAAAGCCTGCGCAGGGTCGTCTCGACATGTCAGTCAGAAACAGTCGTACAACATGCAGCCATATCGGGGATGATCTACAGCATGCAGGCAGCGATCGATCGAGCTCACCTTGGATATGGGAGAAGATGCGCCTGTTGACGAACCGCGCGGCCTCGGGCCCGCCGTGCCCGTCGAAGACGCCGACGAGCGTGGCGGCCGGGGCCGCCAGCACCTGCGCCTGGTCCTCGAGCGACTCGTTCGCCTGCGCCACGGCGATGGAGTAGTCACCGGACGCGTGCGCCTTGAGGGCCACATCCCACACCAGTCCGTCCGCCACGCCCCCTCCCCTGCCGGCGCCTCCTTCACCGCAGCAGCAGCAGCCGCCGCCGCAGAACGGCAGCCACCGCCTTAAACCTCTCATAGCCAGGACGAGAAACCCCCCCCCCCAACCACTTCCCCTTCACTTGTGTGCGCGCGTCGCTGCTGCCTGCTGCGTGGCCCGGCGATCGATAGAGAGAGAGAGTTGCAGAGGCTGCTCTCGGTCGCTTTGCCGGGGTGTGGTGTGCGAGTGGAACAAGTGCTTGCAGCTTGGTGTGTGATGGTCGTGTATAGGCAGGCGGCAGGGGCCGATCGATTCGGCGCGTGTTCACCGGTGGACCGCGGGAGCACGGCACGACGGGACGGATGGGTGGGCTGGAAGACGCGTTTTTCTGGGTCGTGCCCTGCCGTTACAATCTTTTTCTTTCGGCCGCAGCGCGCGGGCGCATGCCTGCAAATGCCCATCTGAACGGGGCCGACTCCGGCCTGGATCTCTGGTGCAGTTGGCCACGGTTCCGACGCTGCTCTTTGGGCGTTTCAGGAGCGTGTCTGATCTCCTCCGTTTGACTTTCAAGGACAGTGACGCGTATCTCACCTGACACAGATTTTTTTTTCAGCTACCGTAGGTCTGCTTAGCACAGCACCGGAAAGGAAAAACACCGGCAGAAGCTAAGTTTGTGTTATGAGATTCTGCCTTTTAAACGAAGTTTAAGTTTGTATTTTCATAGACTGAATCACACTGGTACTAATTATTAAAAACTTTTTTTAAAGTGTCCATCTCAATTCTCATGAGACGTGTTAGAATAGAAACAAAAGGCAAACCTAAAAATTCACAAGAAAAACATTAAGGCATCAATATGGTAGACTATCATCGATAATTCGATATAGATTATATTTTTTGGAAAAATATATCCACGCCATTATAAAAATGCTCTAAACTTCTAAATCTATATCTAAACTACCCACTTTGTATTAATGAAAAATAAATTCAAGTAACTCCTAATCTTCACCTAAATTACAAATCTATGCCATTATAAAAAAATAATTTAAAGCAACCTCTAAATTTGTATATAAATTAGCTACATCCATCATCATTACAGATAACCTAAAGCAACACCAACCTACGTCATTATAAAAGTAATATAAAGTGGAACAATAACTAAAGTTTTACCTAAACACATGTAAGTGGAGTACGATGTAAAGCAAAAAACTATGAATATGGATAAAAGTAATATAGACTAATTGGTAACTGAAATCTATCATAGCTGCACAAAGATAAGAAAGTATTTATATGGTTGTTTTCTTGCAAGGAAAAAGAACCAAACGAACGTTTGGTTATCGCTTGTGTTTCACGAAAATAGAAAGATCAAACATAAGCAAATGATTAGTCATGGGGTCTAAATTCATTCTTTAATCTATTGTAGTTATTTCTATTAAAATTCTTCATCCACACAGAGTATGGGTTGAATTATTTATACACATAACAGAAAAAGAAGATTTCATCCATGCTAACAGGCGAATTCATCCATTTTACCAGAAATCCTAATACAATATTATCAAAAGACTTTTCTTATCCCATCCTATTATTGAAATTATTCCACAAGATAGTTGGACAAATGTGCTAGCATCACTGAACCAATCGGTCTCATTCATTAGGATCCTTGCGTTAACTTGCTCATCCAAGTCCAATTCTTTGATTTGACATTGGTGTCACTGTTTCTCTATTTATTTAAAGGTATATAATGGCACTTTTTTAATAATAGACAACATGCAAGTGAGTACCTAATGTGAATATCAAGATTTGTTGGATTAGTTTCTAGGAGGTACATATAGAGGTAGAATGTGTGCTTGTACACATTAAAACATTCATAGGGATAAGTGCGCCTATGATATGATCATCTACTTCTATGTTGTGTTTCGTGGGATAAAAACTACTTGCTTCAATAGGCACTTGTAGTTTATTTGTACATGCATGGACCATGTTTCGTCCGTGCTAAAGTACAAGCCCTCTGATTTGTTTCATAAGATGCACAATGATATACAATACAAGGTACTTGGTGGTACTTAAATTATCATATCATCAAGCATTGGCATAGAAGTTAATCACTATATAATATAATTTGGTATTTATTAGGTAGGCTCGATACTATAATCTAGTTAGCACACACAAATCACCGGTGCAATATTAAGTATCTTATCCACCTCTAAGCATCAGATGCTGGTACAGCGGAGAAAAACTATTTTTTTTCATTAAACATCTTTTTTCACTTCTCCTCTAAACATCATTGCTCTTAATCTAGGCTCCCTAACAAAAGCGCCACTCCAACAGCCCACTTACCCCACTGTACCTGATCAACAACAAGGCATTTGGATTCAACACAGAGCATGCAGTTTCAATAGTTCACATGTGTGTAGTCCTTTTTCCGTTGTTTTGATTCCCAAAACATGATTTAAAATTGATAAATTTTAAGACTTGAGAGTTCCTGACTTATATTCCCTAAATTCCAAACTATTTGATGTTTTAGCTTTTCTAGATACAATATTTTTATTATGTATCTACATTAGACATAGCGTGTATATAAGTACATAACAAAATATATGTATCTATAAAGCTAAAGTATCTTATACTTTAGAATCAGAGGATTAGTATCTATCTTAGGCCTTGTTTACTTCCACCCAAAATCCAAAAACTTTTCAAGATTCCCCGTCACATCGAATCTTTAGACACATGCATGGAGTATTAAATATAAACGAAAATAAAAACTAATTACACAGTTTGGTCGAAATTTACAAGACGAATCTTTTGAACCTAGTTAGTCCATGATTGGACAACAATTACCACAAACAAACGAAAATGCTACAGTGTCGCAAAAAAATTTCGGACTGGAACTAAACAAGGCCTTAATTAAGATATTTTATGGTATTTCTATCTTAAAAGAAGGTATAAAAACAATATTAGAAAAATGTGCTAGCTTAAATCAAAATGCTCCAACTTAAGAAGAAAATAAATTCCTTCTTTTAAGGCAAAAGCATGTTCTAGCTTGTGAAGAAAAAATTATAGATTCGCTAGAAAAATGTTGTAGCTTCACAAGAAAATATTTCTACTTCATGACCAAAATGTCTCACGCCTAGCACAAATTTACTCTAGCACCAGAGAAAAATTGTTCCAACATAAAAAAATATAAAATAACAAGAAATTTTTTGTAGATTTTGTAGAAAATGCTGACGACGTATTTATGTGAAACAAAAGGATAATAAAAAAGGATTAGAACACAAACTTAAAAAGATCAATAACAAATTTTACTCCTAGTCTAGTGACAAACATTGAAAAGCTTCACTAGTGGATCTGAAAACGAGATGATTATTAATGAAAAGAGTTACACAGATAAAAATATTTAGAAGCAAAAAATTAAGAGAAGAACCAAGTGTCATGGAAAATGAAAGGGAAAAATAAAAAAAATAGGAGAAAGAATGAAGCAATTTCATGGGCCGCTGTCCCTAACGAACCAGCGTAGTCATTCGCGTGTACTCGGGAAAAAAGGAAAAGTCAACTTTTCTCTCTTTAACTTTTGTAAAAGTATGCTTAAACTTCAAAACCGGGCAAACCACCTCCCTCAACTTTGAAAATCGTGTGTTTTACCTTCTTGTCCTAGTTATAAGCTGTTTCTTTTTTATTTATTTTGGTTGAATTTTTTAAAAATCATAATAAATCATAGAAAAATCATAAAATGAAAAATATAATTTTGTTGGAATCCAGATGAGTAGATCTACACAATGAATATATAATGGTATGCTTTAGTATAAAGTTTTGCTGTAGATTTTGATCTATTATTTTCTATAATTAATTAAAATAATTCATAACTATAGTTTCTATAGCCCAATTATGGTAAATTTTTTATGGTGGTCTAATTATTATATGCTTAATTGTAGTAAAAATTTCATACTCATTGGATCATGTATAACCTAGTTATAGAATTATTTAGGGTTCATGCTTGTTAAATCTACATAAATCTATAACTAAGGTATACATTATCCCATGTGTATGAAATTTTTATTATAGTTAAAGTATAGAATAATTAGGCACCATAAGAATTTTACCACAATTGGATCATAGAAGTTACACTTATAAACTATTCTAATTAATTACAGAAAATAATATATCAAAATCTACAATAAAACTTTTTACTAAAGCATATAATATTATATATTCACTATGTAGATCTACTCATGTAAAATCCAACAAAATTATATTGTCTATTTTATGATTTTTTTAAAGATCGGCCAAAATAAATAAAAAAGACAAAACCACCTTTAAAGCCGCTTATAACCGGAGCATAGAGGTAAAATGTACTGTTTTAAAAGTTGAGGAAGATGATTTGACCAGTTTTAGAGTTTCATAGAGAAAAAATGGACTTTTGTAAAAGTTGAGGGTGAAAAAGTAGCCTTTTGTTTAAAAAAACACAAAAAAGAGGAGTGGTCGGCCCATTAGCGCGCGCGAAAGCTAGCTGTAAACAGGCCCGGAAGAATATCGCTCTCCTGCGTTCACCTGGCGTGCGCGACAACGGGCGACCGCCGCCGCCCTACTCCCAGCTGCCCAGGTCTTCGTCGGGCCCTTTGCCGGCGGCGAGTACCCACACACCAGGTATGTCCGCGGTCCGAACCTTCTCCTTCCTTCCTGCTTTGCAAAACTGAGCACCTGAACCCTAACTTAATCTATTTGGCTATCTGTATTCGGATCTGATATAATCAAAAGTGTATATATGAATCATGCTTGCTTCGATTTTTTTATCGGTTCTACATGTGTACGCCTATGTGCTTTATTGGGTCCACCCCTTCGGCAGGATGGCGCTGAGGGGAGTTTGGCAGCTGCAGAAGCTCGTGGTAAACTACTGCGATTGGGGAGGGAGCAGCAGGGGCATCAGGTATGATGATATAGTTTGGTTCCTCACGCGGTAGTAGTGCCATTAGACCACAGTGTTTTCGTATGATTTCCTTAATTATGTTGCTAGAATTAGTCAAGGTCCTGGTAATACATGTTCTTCAATGCGGGAATTGGTCGGATGGTTGGTTGAATTTGCCCAGCCAAGGATTCGTCAGATGAGTGTAGTGTGTATGCAGTTACAATTTGGAAGTTGGAAACTGAAGACAACTATCATGTTGCTTCTTTAGCTTTTCTAGGGCATTCATGAGTAGAAGTTTCATTTGTAGACAGAAATGTGTTGTGGGACTAGCGGGTACTGATGTCTAGGAATGAGTTAAAAGAGAGGCTCATTTAGTCAGGATTTGGACCAATTACATGCTATTTGTTGCAACAATAGAATCAGGCACTCTGTGCAACTGTGCCTGTGCTTCTGTTCGTTCATCAGATTTTAGCTTGAGCTATAGTGCTTTCCTTGTATAGTTTAGTGGCAGCTGTATGGGCTTTAGATCAAATATGGTGCTGGTTAGTACTATTCATTACTGGATATCAATGCCTGAATCTGCTCTTTAACAACTAGCACCTTTTCTGATTGCAGGGCCTTCATGGAGGCACAACTTCCAGCCTTTAAGGAAAAGAATCCACACTTAGAAGTGGTGACAGAGCTTGTCCGCGGTCAACATCCTAACTTGAAGGGAATTTACAGTAAGATCTTGGTTACTTTTCTTTTCTGTTGCAATTAATGAATTCTGTGGAACTAGTTTCCTGATAGGGATACAACTTATGGTATGGATTGGCATCGAGAAGACGCTACAGGAATACAATGTAGGTTAACCTACCATGTTCAGTTGAAAATTGCATAGCATGGCCTTTTCTGGGTCTTCATCTTCTCTCTCTCTGGGGAAGAGTGGAAGTTGGGAGGGGAGGCCCCTGCCTTAATTTCATTAATGAAAGAAAAAAGCTGTACATGTATAAACCGAAGTGGCAAAATAAGTGCAACAGGCAAGCACAAAGAAGGATGAGGTGTAAAGAATGTTAAATTAAATGAAAGGCAGAGAGAGGAGAAAGTAAGAAGAAAGGAAAACCTCATGACAGGGTAAGAGATGAAGAAGTGTAAAAGAAAGAAGTAAAGGGAGATAAAAAAGAAACGGAAAATATAAATATCAGCCTTGAATCTCACCATATGAATGTGAACTTGAACTTCCATCTTTCTGTTCCCGTATACCATCATCTATGTGTCCAGGCTGTGATAGCATCCCTCCTTGAATCCTTATTTGCTCTGTTTTTCTCTGTTCTATCTGCACAAGCTTGAATACCTGTTCTTAATAACACACCTGAAGGTGAACATATCTTAGTGTAAGTATACCACGTCAAGATAAAACCTCCATTGGAATTGTGCACATTTCTTGATCCTCATCAACATTGGGAGGATGGATGGTTACACCCATCTTGGGATTGGATGGAATAGGACTGGTTAGCAATTTTTTTTGGGATATAAGAGGACTGTCAATCCAATAATTATATGGATTGATACAGATTCTTGTATTGTCAGTTTGATCCTTTATATGGGGCCATTACAATACTGTATGCACTACCACAAGCAAGATCCTGTAGGATAGGATTGATATTTTCCACTAGTGAAAAAAAATTATTATGGGATTCCTATAGCTGCTGTTTTCTTGTTGTCTTATCTTTGTAATTTCCACAGCTGAGCTGATTTTGTATTTTCTCAATTTTCTAACTAGCCTTGTTGTGCAGAAAACCATAACGAGCGAGTGGTCTGTGTGAGAAATTTACCGCCAGAAGAAATACTCCTGCAAGCCACCAGGCTAAGGAACTCCCTGGGCAGGAAAGTGGTGAAGCTGCGAACCAGACACGTAACGAAACGGCCCAGTGTTCAGGGGACGTGGACAACGGAACTGAAGATGTGAGAGCCAAGCTACCAGCCAAGAAAATGTCAGCTGTGTCAATAACTTTGGTAGAGCTGCCGTAGTGCCGTTATGCTAGCCTATTTCAATAGCCAAACTGTTTACACTTTTGTTCCGAGTACAGTCTAGTCATAACATAGATACACTTGGACCTTGGAGTTTCTTTTTAGTGCCAGGCCGTCACATTTGACATTTTAGTCTGGTGATATCTGTCTCCTATATTAGACCAGTACCTTGATGTTTCAGCTCGCGAGATTTTGTGAACACATAACTTTGCTATGCTATTGTTATGACCAATGATTTCTGGTACTGGTAGAAGTGGGGAAAAAAGATGCCTGGAACTGTCACCAGATTCAGCCATACAATTATGCTGACAGTCAGCCCGTCAATCATATTGGTGTTTAAGCACACTAGAAGAATCTATCAGCCATTTAACAGTATTTTTTGTTATGGTTTATCAGCCAAACCAACAAAGCGGAAGAATGATATCTGCGAATCCACGTCTGACTATTGACTGCCAGTCTGACTAGTGACTGCCAACGCGGTAAGCAGTCAGTTGAAGCCGTCAATCAACGCGGGTGGCAGGGGCAAGCCGACGCGAGAAGCCCAGGCACGCCACGGCGCCTTGGCCTCTCCTAGTCCTGGAAACCTCCACCCGGCCTCGTTTTACCAACACCAGCGCGTGTGGTGTTAGGGCCTTGTTTAGTTTCAAAAAAATTTTGTAAAATAGGTACTGTAGCACTTTTGTTTGTTTGTGACAAATATTGTCCAATCATAGACTAACTAGGTTCAAAAGATTCATCTCATCAATTCCGACCAAACTATGCAATTAGTTTTTATTTTCGTCTATATTTAATACTCCATGCATATATCTAAAGATTCGATGTGACGGAGAATCTGAAAAATTTTGCAAAATTTTTTAAGAACTAAACAAGGCCTAGGCTGCCGTGCCGATAAATGAATTATAATAAACATTCCCTAACGAAGGACACAAAAAGAATTGGATAAACAAGCTAGCTAAACAGCAAGCAAATTCCACCTCGAAGTCTCGAACATCACAAAAAATTGGATAAACAAAGCTAGCTAAACAGCGATTCCACCTCGAACAGCACCAGCATATACGCGCATTTTCGATGGCAACAGCTTTTAGTAGTGCAATCTGATGCTTAACAGTGGCATCCCACACCACACAGCCGGCAGTGGAGGAATAGAATAGCCACGTTCCCAGCACGGCATTCCCACGCGCGCGCGCCCGCCCGCCGACGGCCGACCCCCGCAAACGTAAACGCAACAATAATAGGCAGCCACCAGCCCACCATCCCCACCAGCCCAGCGCAGGTAGAAAATAGCGACGAGCAAAAGCGGGCGGAAAGAAGAGGGGGAAAGCCAGGCTCGCCGCTCCCCCACCGCGCCACCAGCCGCAAAAGCGCAAATCCGATCTCTATCTCTATCTCTATCTCTCGAGGTTTTCGGTTTCGATCCGGCGAGCGGGCGAGATCTTCATGGCGACGTCGTTCGACCGCTGGGAGAAGGACCCCTTCTTCCTCGCCGCCGAGGAGGTGCAGGAATCCGCCGATCGGTGCGTTGCCCTTCTTTTCCCCCCAATTTCCTGGGTGGGTTGGCCTAGGTTTGCTCTGCTCCGTTGCGATCGCGGATCTGGTGCTGACCTCTGTCGGTTTTCTGTTTGCTTCAACGCAGGATGGAATCGGTGTATAGGGTGTGGGTCCAGGAGAGGAGCGGCGGCGATTCGGAGGGGGCAAGCGTCAGTGGAGGCCCTTCAGCTGCGGAGCTTCGCCGCGAGCTGCACACGGCGCTTGGCACCGCCAAGTGGCAGGTAAATCTGTCGCCCTCATCGTTCATATTGAGGTTATATTATTATTGCACGGTCCGATTGCTGTAGTCCCCTAAATTCATTAGTGTTTTATAGCCCAATCGGTGTATCCTAGACACTCAGATGTGTAAGTTCTCCTGCTTAACCAATCACTGACAATTGAACTTAGCATGGTGTTTGATTCATTTCTTCTGCTTATTATGAGTTGCCATATTCCCTCTGGGATCCTCCTTTTTTGATATATATGTACTGGGCAGCTTCCCGTTCTTTTTTTTTTAAAAAAAAAGAAAGAGTCGCCATATTAGCATGATGCTTAAACAACCACATTCATGAAAATGTGGATGTGATTGAGGTGATCACAGTACTTGGTTGGATAATGTACCCATCCAGTTATGTCAGTGGCCAAACCTTTATAAAAAATATGTTTGTAATTATAGTGCAAAATTTGAAGATTACTGCTACAAGTATCTTCAATTCAAAAGCTCATTCTGAGATTTGGTTTATCCTTCTTTCAGCTTGATGAACTTGCGCGGGCAATCAGATCGAACGACCTGGTTATCTCAGCAGGAAAAGGCACAAGAGCTAGGCATGATGACTTTGTTATGGCAATTGGCCATCGCATATTAGAGGTTGAGAAAAACTTGAGAGAATCCAATGTTGCAGAGGGGAGGGGGCCGTTGAGCTGGGTTCATTTGGATGAGGATGAACGGGATGACCTTGCAGCTTTCCTATCTGCCAGTCCTTTTCAACAGAAAGACAAAGTGGTCACAATTCCTTCAGCAGGTGATATTGAAGTGGGCAGCAATGCAGCAAGGATGAAAAATGATATATCAACTGACAGCTCCAAGGATTCAGCTGGTTCCACGGATTTGATTTCAGCGAGAGCAAAGGATGATTTGCATCGTGGGCACAGAAGAGCAGCTAGTGCCAGTGCTGATATAGGCTCATGGAGCATGTCAATTCCTAATGAATGTGAAGGAACCACAGAACAATTATCTAATGGCTCAGACAAAATGCCTTTGCTTAAGATAGTGAAAACATGTGCTTTGACGAATACCTTGCAACCTAAGCCTAGAACGAAGTGTAAAAATGGAGCTGTTAGGTGGGCAGGCATTAACCAACAGGATGTTGAAGAGGCTATCCCTCTGAGTACTTCTCAGTTGAGTCAGGTAAATGGATCTTACTCAAATGATGCAAAGATGATTTGCTCTATAGCTCTCTCTTTGGTTATATCTTAGTGCTCTAAGCTTTGTATTCCTGTTCCTCATTGTAGGGTTTAGAGGGATGCTTTGAAAGGAACAAGAGTTGCTTAAGTTCCTGTGATGAGCATACATACAATAAGAAGCTTTATGGTTGGCTCGGAGCCCTTCATAGAAAACTTCAAAGATCTCAGTATCAGATTCGATATGGGCATCCTATTCAATTGATTCTTTTGGCACTTGCTGCTCTTGTAATCAGTAAGTCTGTTTACCATGTCTGTTGTTTTTTATTTTTTTTTCTTTGTTCCCATCAAAAAATACCGGTAGATGTTCAAGTAACCTATATCAGTTGTCATCTTGTATTCTTGTTCAGGTGCTATTAATTTGTCATTCAGAATATGTTTATTACTCAATCCATCCCAAATTATAAGACGTTTGACTTTCTTAGCACCAAGTTTGACCACTCGTCTTATTCAAAAATTTGTGCAAAATATCATTTCTTTTATTGTAGCTTGGTTTATTAATAAATGTTCTTCAAGAATGACTTAAATTTGACTATGTTTGCACAATTTTTTTGAATAAGACGAGTGGTCAAACTTAGGATAAAAAAGTCAAATGTCTTATAATTTGGGATGGAGGTACTTAACTAGCCATCGGTGAGTAATCTTGATAGGAATGTTGCGTTGTGTTTTTGTTTCATATTTCTTGGTCATGGATTTATCAGTTGGTGTGATTGACGTATGCTATACTGAATGCTGTCCTTTCAATATGTGCTGAGTACTGGCACATACGGTGTAGCTTTTTTACTGCCCTTTTACACACATTTGTTAACTTTTCATAGCACCTACATTCATATTGAATCCTTGTTATCAAATTTGTATCTTATATCTTGACCTGACCTGTTTACTGTTATTTTGTCAGTTGTCCTTAACTGTGGCACAAATTTGTGTTTGTCTCATTGCATACGTATTTACCATTTCTTTTACTTTGCAGTTGTATGCATATTGAGGACAATCTGGTGACTATATATATTGGCTCAGGATTGGATTTCTAGCCTCACAAGATCAGCAGCTTGTATGGTAAATTCATTGGCAGTTAAGTTACTTTTGGTCAACTGGATCCTGAGGCATGCACATGTGGCAACTATGGCAGAACATTTTGGTAATCAAGGTTGAAAGGCATGTATAGTGATCTGGTTGGGCAACTTATCTTGCCACATGTTCAGGGCAGTCTGTTTGTCCTTGGAAGAACATCTCCAGGGCAATCCTTGCATCAAAATTGCTTCTGTCATACTTGGATATGTTCTGAATGGTGCCCTGAACACTTGATGCACCTCGAGGACTCAATCCCGTGGTGGCTGGTTGGCACTTATGTAATGGTCCTAGCATAAATTATTGGTGCAGTGGGCTGGTGATCAAGCTGCTAGCAGCCGAAATTGCAAGACTTGTATCATGCATCAATGCTATTGCTTTTACTGCCTAACACGGAAGGGTGGTGAATTTTTGTAGGGGTTGTCATCTGAACTCTAGAGCTCCATAGGGGATAGGTTCTGATCGGAATGTAAAAGGCACTAGAAACTTACTTTACTGTATCTGCTTGTATTGTCACACCTATAACCGAATGAGGAGCATGGCAGCCTTGTCTGCACCCTGTACACTGAAATTAGAGAATGTTAAGCCCCCGGCAGGAATCGGCTGGAGTTGTAAGGTGCCAGTTTGTGTTGATTGTGTAGAACATGCATATTACGGCTATTAAATTCAGTGAAGAATGTAGCACTTTGTTGTGCATGCTATTGTCTTTGCCCCAACCAATCTTGGTATTCCGAACTCTGAAGGAAAGCATTTTTGGTCAGAGTGCTAATAAAGTCCTCTTACAAATTCGTGTTTATGAGAAACCTTGCAAAGGCTCTTCTGTAACACAACTGGCAGCTTCTGCGTGGCCTCAAGCAAAAGGAAGCTCGCCGTCGCCACCTGTCCACTGCGTTCGTTGGCCTATTCTCGGTTCAGCTCAACACAGGTGCTCCGGGCACGACACTTCTGGCCGCCCAGTTCACGTTCTTTAGGGCCTGTTTGGAGCAGTCCCAAACATGCTCTTAGCAGTGCTTCTTACGTTTTAAATTTACTCAATTTATTTGCATTATTGCCTCACAGCATTACAGATATACAGTTCTTAAACAGCAAAGCCAATGTTCCTCGCCCTCCATAGTACGTAAGAAACATGCAATTCCAACTGACATTCAGACATCAGAAAATTATCATAAGTAGAACAGGATCATTTGCTCAATCCCTCGCTTACATACACAGAAAAGGGTGGTTTCTAAGCTATACTGCTATCAGCCTCCACACAACACACAACACCATAGTCCATAAACCTCATTGAGCGACACAACACACATATTCAGGATATTAGAAATGACATGTTGCCATAGGAGCACCGGATTAACTGGGATGCCCACAGCAGCGAATTTTGCAACAGTTTAACTCCATTGTGGTTATAATCTTATTTCCAGCTAAGGGTTTGCCATCAGGATCGTGACCGTATATTTGTTCGACAGTATGGGCAGTCTGCACATTTCCGCACCCATGGCTCCAAGCATGTTGAGTGGAACCTGTGGCCACAGCGCAACCTTATCAGCTCATCTCCATCATAAAATCCATCAAGGCAAATAGAACATTCTGATGATGCTTCTCTGTTATCATCTTTGCTAGCCTCAAAAATCTCAATCTGCAAACGCAGGAAAGCCGCCTTGCTAAGTCCAGTTGACCGGTTGGAGTTAGTGGAACTGACAGTTGGTCTTTCTTCATCTGATTCACTGCTCGGGTGGAACGATGATGAGTGGGGCCGATTTGCCTCGTGCCTCGTTTCTCTATTTCTGAAGTCGATGATTCTAAACACATCGCTAGCAGAAAATTCATCTAATGAGATGGATGGCCTGGAGGCAGATGAACCAAGAGAAACGCCCCTGAGTCTCTCCAGGACACGTGCTTGTGCTTGCAGTACAGCACCAGGAAGCCGCTCATTTGTCCTGAACATCAGCCTATCAAGTCTGTTCCTCCGAGCTGCAGAATCCCCAATGTTGTTATTGTCTATGTACGATAAGATCTGATCCTGCAGACACCAAAAACAGAGAAATATTGGACCCATCACAAACAATCTGGATGAAAATGGTAGCCCATGGCATGATTCCTGAAATGAAGCTGGCTTGGTGTAGATAACAAAAGGGCAAATAGGTGCATAGGCTTGGTCATGACTTCAAGTTACAATTACATATAGCCAACACCCCAAATTAAATGGCTGATGAATCAATTATTTCAAGTGGAATTCAAGGATATAAGAGCAAAACTACTGCGCTCGATGATATGAGCACAATGACACAGCATAGCAAAAAAAAGTTCTAAAGTGTAGATTCCAGCTAGTCCATGACTAGGCAAGGCAATTGCTACATTTCCCATTTGAATGAAATAAAAGGTTGTAACAAAAGGTGCCTATTTCATAGATCAACCCTTGCAAAAATAAAATTGCTGAGGTAATTAAGAAAACTGCAAATAACTATATCCCATCTAGGAAACCTGACTGATGGTAGGGCTACAATTGCACAAAGCGTTCCAATCACTGCTACTATAATGAACAAGGCTCATTTCAACTCTTTGTGCAACATGGCAGTGCCAGTGGGATTATGAAGCTTGGTTCAGAATCTCAGATAGGATTACAATCCGATACATTTCACCAATTAGAACGTTGAAGTTTAACCCCAGTATGTTATAAAAAAAAAGAAAAGAAGTGCAACCCCCGGTAACAAGTGCAATTGCCTAATCCCTATTGGTATCCATTTCCCTAGCTATGTAACCATGAAATAAAAACCTGCATTTCCAGTCATCATTGAATTTGGCGCGAGCGGAAACCAAATAGTGTCAACGAATTCTATAAACCAACGCCCCCCCGGCGGAGATACTCCGATCCAGCCACAACACAACTGATACGACAATAATCAAAGCGGGAGGGGGACTGCGGCAAGGGATTCTCACGGTGTACGACCCGCGGCGACGCGGTGGCGGGGCGCCGGTGTGCAGGTGCTGCCGCACGTCCCCAGCGGCGTCGAGCTGGCGTCGCGGGCGGCACCCGCGTCGCCGGCGCCGCCCGCCGATGCCGTGCTGGTCCCGGAGCGCGTCGGCGTGCGGATCCGGGTCCGGGTCCGGGTCGGGATCGGAGAGGCGGCCCCCACGGGCGCCGCGTCGCGCGGTGAAGAGCTCGGAGGCGCTCGTCATGGCGGTACCGGATGAGGCGCGCGTGGCGGTGCTCTGCGCCTGCGCTGCGCGAGACAGAGATTTGGGTTTGGTGGATGGATTGGATTAAGTTTCCGTGCCCTTCTTTTTTTTAATGCAGCGGCCCCCTGCCCGCTGCCCCCATCTGCTCCCTTTGCTTGTTTTGGGGCGAGAGGGAGAGGAGGAGACGAGTGGAGGAAGCTGCGAGGAGGCACCGTGATGTGCCGTGGCGTGGCGTGGGACGGACGACGGAGGCTAAGACCGGTGGACTAGGCCGGTGACGGCGACGGGTGCCCGCGCTGGATTGGAAATTTCAGTGGTCGCACGCGTATTTGATCACGAGTTTCGTCGTCAACCAGTCATGGCCGGCCGTTCATGCCTTCAGAGGGACGGCAACCGGCAAGAATAGGCGCATTCCGCATGATCTGTGTCGATCTGTTTTGCTGGGCCTTCTTCGGCCCGTACTGAATGGGCCGTGGTCCAACATCATCCCTGGCCCGCAGCTGCAGGGAAAGCTGTCCAAAGTCCAAATCCGCACGCCTCAGCCCCGTGTAGCGCAAGACTAGTCGCCGGAAAGCGACGGCAGAAAAGGCAAGGGGTTTCAGCTACGCGCCAAAGGAACAATCCCCCGGATTGGTCGGGGGCTCCTCTTCTATTCGGCTTCATTTTATCCATTATCCACGGCAGGCGGTGCGATGGCGCCATTGTGTGGCTTCCGGCCGCCGAGGCCAGTGTGCAAGGCAGCTGTGGCGTGAGCGCGATCCAGAGGCCGGCGCACCTGCGTCACTCGCTCTCCAGCACTGCCGCGATCTCCTCTGACGTCGACGTCGCCCGGGATGACACAGCGGGAAGGGGTGGAGCGGGAGAGGTGAACAGCAGCTCGGTTACCTTTTGTGAGTGCCGGGCCGCCAGATGGAGGAGAGGAGGCTCGACACGCCGGCGATGAGGAGAATCAGTGACTGGTATACGTTTCTTCTCCTCCTTCCCTGCTGCTTCTACTTGCTTTACTTTCCATTGGCATGTTGTTGTTGTTTCGCATTTGATTCGACGAGTTCGTGTTAACACTCCGTAACCGCCGCTGACAGCTTGTTCGGATCGATTTTGAACTGAAAACAAACAGCAGTTGTCATCAAGCTAGCACAACACGTGACTGTGCTTTCAGATCTCACATCGTACTCACTGAATCGTTTTGCTTTAATGCGTAGCCAAACCTTGCAATTGGAGTTTATCAAAAGGAAAGTTTTGCCGATCGAGTTTGAAGCTCTTAATTGTTTCGCTTGATTGTTGCAGGATAATGTCACAAGAATTCCCAAGCGATATTACCATCCAGGTTGGGGAGGCGACCTTCAACTTGCACAAGGTAAACAAATACTACTACTAGTACATATGAATCACAGTGCTTCGATATCATAGTTTTCCATGCGTGTTCTTGGGATCATCGATCGTATAGAAAAGCTTGGGTTCTGACTAGCGGGCGGTGCGAACGCTGCTGCAGCTCCCGTTGGCATCGAGGTGCGACTACATACGGAAGCAGGTGTCGGGGATCAACGGCTCCAGGGTCACCCACATCGACCTCACGGGCATGCCGGGCGGCGCCGCGGCGTTCGAGCTCGTCATCAAGTTCTGCTACGGCGAGAACTTCGAGATCACGGAGGACAACGTCGCCATGCTGCGGTGCGCCGCCGAGCACCTGGAGATGACCGACGACAGCATGGGCGGGAACCTGGCCGCCAGGACGGAGGCCTACCTGGAGGCCGTGGCGCTGACGAGCCTCGCGGGCGCGGTCACCGTGCTCCGGAGGTCGGAGGACCTCCTCCCGGTGTCCGAGGAGGTGGACCTCGTCGGCAGGTGCGTCGACGCCATCGCGTACATCGCCTGCAACGACAGCCAGTTCAGCATGCCCATGGGCAGCAACACGAACGGTAACGCCGGCATGGACGTGTCGTCGTTCAAGGCCATCGATGACTGGTTGGCTGACGAGCTGACGTCGCTGCGGATTGACACGTTCCAGAGAGTCCTCATTGCCATGAAGGCGAAGGGATTCAAGGGCATTGCTCTGGCCACGCTCATCATGCTCTATGCTCAGAAGTCGCTGCGAAGACTGGTGAGCTCACCTCATTCTCTGCAATGTATCAATCTACATGTACAAAGTACAGGAAGATCTGATTTGGTACATGCATGTATAGTTCTTACATGCACCTGACAAACTGCTGGGCTCGTGTTGCAGGACACACACGGGAGGGAGAAGGAAAAGATGGACCCGAGGCAGGAACACGAGAAGCGTGTGGTTCTTGAAACCATCGTGAGCCTGCTGCCGAAGGAGAAGAACTCCCTGTCCGTGAGCTTCCTCTCGATGCTGCTTCGGGCAGCGCTGTGCCTGGACACGACCCTGGCGTGCCGGCTCGACCTCGAGAAGCGCATGGCCGCGCAGCTCGGGCAGGCCGTGCTGGACGACCTCCTGATCCCGTCCTCCTCGCCCGACGCCGGCACCACGTTCGACGTCGACGCGGTCCAGAGGATCCTGGTCGGGTACCTGGAGCACGAGGCCGAGGCGGCCCGGCTGGACTACAACACCGACGACGACTTCATCTCGACGGCGTCGCCGCCGCCCAACGACGTTGGAATGGTCGGCAGGCTCCTGGAGTCGTACCTGGCCGAGATCGCCTCGGACGTCGACCTGCCCATTGACAAGTTCACCGGCCTTGCCGAGATGATCCCGGAACGCGCCAGGTTCAACGAGGACGGCATGTACCGTGCCATCGACATCTACTTGAAGGTGAGAAATTAAACACGGAGATCTTCATTGTTTTTTTACTGCCATATTGGTTATGGGTTTTTTCCTCAACTAGATGATCGTTCACTGTGGACTATGGATTCCTGCATGCAGGCGCATCCGCATCTGAGCGAGGCCGGGCGGAAGAAGGTGTGCCGGGTGATGGACTGCCAGAAGCTGTCGCGCGAGGCGTGCGCGCACGCGGCGCAGAACGACAGGCTGCCAGTGCAGACGGTGGTGCAGGTCCTCTACCACGAGCAGCGGCGCCTGCGCGAGGCCCCTAAGCACGCGCCGCCGCCGAGCGGCGTGTCGTCGTTCTACGGCGGCGAGTCCCGGGCCCCGTCGCCGCCATACAGGCCGGCGCCGACGCCGAGCCTCCAGGGCCGGCACGCCCGGACCGTGCTGGACGAGGTGTCGCGGCTGCAGCGGGAGAACGAGGAGCTCAAGATGGAGCTGCTGCGGATGAAGATGCACATGAGGGAGCCGCCCGCGGCGCTCCCGCAGCCCAGCGGCGCTCCACCGCCGGGGCGCCGCCCGCCGCCGAAGAAGGCCGCGGGTGGCAGCGGGGGCTTCATGAACAACGTGTCCAAGAAGCTCGGGCGGCTGAACCCGTTCCTGCGGCTTGATGCCGTGGGCACGGAGCCGCCCAAGGATCGGAGACGGAGGCGCTCCATCGAATGGTGATTGGTGAAGTTGCCCATGCTCATGTGGCAGGCTTCTTTCGTCTTGAATCTTCTTGACGGCAATTTCACTTCATGAACATAAAAATGACTCGATCGCGGAAATGGTTCGAGTTGTGAGTAAATATAGGTAGCAATCTCACTTGGACATAAATAAGCGTTATGCTATGTTAATGAGCATGGCTGTAGGGGTTGTAAATCTGCATTGTACCTAAATCCTAGTACGCAGGGGAACTTGTTAAAAAAAATTAAAAAAAAGGGAACTTGTTGTGTAATTTTTTACTCCCTCCATCCCAAATTATAAGTTATTCTAAGAATCTTGGAGAGTCAAACTTTTCAAAGTTTGACCAAATTTATATGATAAAATAATAATTATTATGATACCAACTAAATATCATTAGATTCTTTCTTAATTATATTTTCATAGTATACTCA
>Ga0182004_10000592_pt1 | contig 22999 bp, 23 predicted proteins | sample Sormic07211540_1_FD_120479 | JGI IMG/M metagenome (GOLD analysis project Ga0182004, IMG submission 120479) | Endophyte microbial communities from Sorghum bicolor roots, Mead, Nebraska, USA - 072115-40_1 MetaG | ecosystem: Host-associated > Plants > Roots > Unclassified | place: USA: Nebraska...
TCTAGGTCTAAGCACCACGCTTACACCTATACTACAACTCTCACCTATAGCGTCCTATAGATTAAAGTACTCAAAAGAGTTGTGAACCAGAACATATATGGATAGTAATTGCATAATGAAATAAGAACTAGATTACTAGAGTCATCCAATGAGCAAGCTCGATTAGGGCTTGATCATGGCAAATTACAGCCGAAGGAAGAACCGACAGGCCGGCCTCTCCTCCAATCCCCCCTCGCTCTCCATCTCGCTACTATCTAGATCTACTATAGTTTAGAGATGAGAGGAGAGCTCTCATCTCCAAACCCTAGCTTTTGCTCTGTCTATGAATAATGAATAGGGATCAAAGAGGTGCCTCCTCTAGGGGCCAGGGGTCCTCCTTATATAGTCCCCTCGAGTGAACGTGGGCCGTCGGATCAAACCGACATTAATTGCACGGTTTTCCTTGATCCCTTAGGTCGGTGGAGCATGATCCGCGAAGTTGAACCAGATTGGCTCCTGTAGCTAGGTGGGCGCCCAAGGGGAGAGGGCGGGCGCCCTGCCCCCGAGCCCGCTCGGCTTCCCGTTCGTTCCCGTGGCTTCTGGAGTCTTCTAGATGATAGAAAATTGCGTGACACGTTAATATCTCTATGTAAACCTGACATGTGGGCCTTTCCTCCATATTTCCTGATAACCCCCTGCAGAAATAGACAAACACCAAAACTCATGGAATTCTATCAGATAAAACCCTAAGTCCGGGTGTTGGTTGCATTTGGATCCTTTTCTTTGTTTATTTGATAATTAAATTTGGTACTTAAGGACCGTCAACAACTTTGAGTTGTGTAGAAATTTTTAGATACGCCTATTCACCCCCTCTAGGCGACATCAAGGTCCTTACAAGAAGGAAAACCACTGTGGTTGATGAAGATCTGGAGGTCCATCGAGCTCTCAATTGCGAAATCGTCGAAAGCCCCTACCTAGTGCGCCAGCTGTCGATGTTTTACCATCGATAACCTGCCAAGTATACCCATGACGGTTGTTCGGGTTTGGCCGTATGCTGGAACTCAACGGTTAATGCAAGAGACAGTCGATTTATGCTGGTTCGAGCCTGAGTAATAGTCTTTACGTCCAGTCAGCATTAGCCTTTGCGCTGTATTGAGAGTATGATATCGTTCGTTGTTGTTGTGCCCTCAGCCTCTCTTCATACCGGTAGAGATGGTTGTGAGTTTAGACCATAAAGTCTGATCTGGTCTCCTCCAATCAGGTCACATCTATCGATCTAAGGAACGTTGCTCCCCTTTATATAGTCCACAGTCAGAATTCCTAGTCGGTTATAAGTTATGAGTTCTAATAGGATTACAGGATAACAATGGTATTAAATTACATATGGAGAATCCTAGTCAAACTATATCTTTTCCTTTTCTTGGATGGTACCCCGTACCAACACACATGTCGAAGTTAATCAAGAAGCGAGGCTAACTCATAGTCGTCGTGAGCTTGCCAATGGTCCTACATATTGGGTTTCTGATGTTTAACACACCAAATTAACATCCTGAGTTGCGTGGCTCTGCAGAGCCCCTAGCTCCATCAACACTAGCCCCATCTTGACATGGTGCTATGAGCCTCCCCCTAAATTATTAGCCTAGTTGTCATGTGTTTCTTTTTTCTGCTTCTTATTTGTAGGTTCTATAACAGTCTTTGATGAATACATATATAAATATTTACATGGCTCCTTGTTCCATGCTAGTTCGTTGGAAAAAATCATCAAATTATTTTGAAAATTTTCTTTAGTGTTTTAAGTCTTCGGGTAAGATACTTAGCATGCGGATGACTTCTAAGACAGCTAATAGTAGAGCTAAATAGGGCTAGTAGGATATAGCGGCTAAGTTGTACTAGTACATAGACACAAATAGCTTGACCTACCTCAAACAGCTATAGCGACAGCTCTAGCTGGAGATTTAAAACCTTAAATTTTTCTTAACTCGCTAATTCTTGAAACTTCGGTATTGTATGGAAAAAAAATTATACCTGTTGATGCAAAAGTAGATCTATAAACACAAAGTGCTAATACCCGATTCAATGTTAAGACGTGCCAGCCAATTTGACCTTACAACCGACAAAGGTGATAACTCGAATACTTTGGTCCCAACAACAGCGATGCGCCTGGATGCCATGGCCAAGAGGTATTCACGCGGAACTTGAGAACCCGTCGAGTTTGACTCGATGAATTCCTAAGAACTTATAAGTAAAAAAGAAAATATGCAAGTTGACGAAGTCGTCGAAAGTAGATGCAAGAATATATGTAAAAACTTTGTGTACGATTGATTGGATTGTCCTCTTACATCGCTACTAGGCCAATATTTATACCCTGTCCTAAAGAGTTACAACCATGTACGACTAGGATTCTAATTCCAAACTAAACAAAATTCGTATACAAAACAAACTCTAATAATTATGGAAAACAATAATTTATCTATCCTAGGTGATTGGCACACCATCATCATCTTTCCGACAATTTCTACGTCTTCCTCCACTTCATCGGCATATCACCCTCCATCGGCATCGGTCGTCATCAACATCAACCATCGGCATCGAGCAACTATTGTTCCTGGACTTGATCATATCCTGCTACTTTATCATCGGTATCAAAAGTCATCGGTAACTCCCTTGTCAACCAATTACTACTTTTCAATCTGCCGATCCAAGCTTCATTAACTTTCCTGATACATATCCAAAAATGGTGTCAACACATGCCCCCAAATTTGGGAGCATAAAATCATTAATGCTCCGAAATTCTCTCCTAATAATGGCGCCCTTTTCACAATTATTTCCTTCTGACAGCAATTAATTACCAGATCTAAACAATCTTAACCCAGATCTCCAGTATGCACCTCGAATTTCTCAACCACCCGAACCAAATCTCCTAAACACCCACTCATCGGCAACTGTTCTGTTAGAGTTGACTGCCGATGAGCCGACCAGGAGATCCTGCACAGTGAAATATCTCCTAAAATCATGATTACTTGCTATCAAATCACCTGCACAATCCCTTGATTATCGTGCGAACAATTACCATATCCACCTGAACACCCTCGAATTTCACGGATACGACAAAGAGATAAGTCAGAAATACCCCTGCCCACTTTATCCTATAATTACTTCCTCGGCACTCTTTCTCCATCTTGCCATCCTTCATCTCCCAAACTCATCTCTCTAACGGCGGCATTGTCGAAGAGCTCAAGAACCGAGCAAAATCTCCCCCAACAGTCTCTCAAGTCTTCGATCTTCTTCTTCCTCGGGTAGAAATGGCCGTCAACATCGTCGTCCCTGAGGTTAATCTATTCCCATCCTTTTCTTTCTTTACCGCAACCCTTTACTTTTTGCAAGTCTACTTACTTAGCATTTTTTCTTCTTCTTTCTTTCTCTTTGTTCTTTCAATCTTTGAACCTTAGGAACTGAGCGAGAAAATTGTTATTCCCACCGAACAACCCCACCTTCAATGCCTCGGTCCACTGGGTGATCCGGATCCTACCGATCTGATTTGTACAGAAACAAATAGAATTCCTTTTAGGGCTGAGAACTTTTCGTTAGATCTGTGGAAGGACACTTTCCAATCCTGGCCAAACCCCACCAAAGGATGGAAGGATTGGTTCTTGAGAGTTAGTAAAACACATGAAGTACGCAGGGGTGAACGTAATATAGACCAATGTGTTCGGCTTTCCATTGCCAATATGGAAAAGAATGAATCAATGCTGATAGCTGCCTCATATTTTTGGTCGGACACTTTCAACGCCTTCATCTTTGGCCATGGCCCAGCTTCCCCCACGCTTGCCGATGTATTTCTGCTTACTCGCTTGGATGTTGCCACTGCCGATGATGGCCAGTTATTTGGCCGTAAAGCCAAATTCAAGGTAGAAACCCGCAACATCGGCGGTTGGTCAGGGTACATTCAGAAATATCAAAAGACAGGATCGGTTGGTGAGAGAGAACATGCCACTTTCCTGAATATGTGGCTGGATAAATTCATTTTCTGAATAGGACCAACTTCTATCTACTTATCGGTAGCAGAAAGGCTAGCCGATGGCAACCGATTTCCCCTTGGCCGATATTTGTTAGGTTCTGTTTACCACCTCCTCCATCAAGTGGCAGAGAAACTTCTGTTGGGTGAACCTATCGGCAATTTAGGAGGTCCTTGGTCGTTCATCAACATATGGCTTAATGTTCACATGCACAAACTTCTTCGGTTCAATTTTTTTGCACAGCAGTTCCCCCGAGATATTGCAGAAGATTATGAACTAGCAGATGATGAATCGGCAACTCGCTCACCTCTCAATTATGGTGAAGCAGTTATAGTCCTCCATGGCATGGATCGGCAAATCGCTCAGCGAGCATGGATGCCTTATGAAGATCTAGAGACCAGATTTCCACTCACCTTCCATCCTTTTGATAATGCTCTCAACAAAGATAATGATTTGATGATGGCAATCATTACCCCAAGAGCAAGCCTAGTCAATAGCTTTGGCAGTGGAAAGAACATTAACACCACCTATGAGTTTTACAACCCATCGGCACTAGTTCACCAACTGGCTTTTGGTCAGCTGCTAATCAGACTTTGTTATGCCAATGTGGTAAAACCAAGAGAAACGATAACCACCGGACTAGAGTGGATCAGGGTAGCTCAACTTCAACCAAACGCCGATACAACAGATATTGACCTATCGGCTTGGGTCCCAGTTCTCTTTATTACCTAGTTATACAAACATTGGTGGGAAGAATGGAAGGAGCATCTATTCAGGGTATCGGCTCATACATACCGTGGTATAATCGACTCCGATTACCAAGTCCCTGATAACATTGTAAGTTCTTTACCGATACCTTAGTTCCTTTATTATTTTTTAACCTCATCGGCAACTTACTTACTCTTATTTCAACAGGTCAATGACCCAGCACCGACGGTGAGTAGAAGCGGAAGGCCGATTGAGCTCCTCCAATCAGGCCCGATTTCTTTAATCGGCTATAATGCACCGAGTCTAGCAACTTTGATGCATCACAATGTACGCATCAAAAAGACCACCAAATGTTCAAAAACATCTCCATCGGTCACTGCTGCTACTCTGGTGCAGGCCTTAAGGTAAACTCTTAATTTACTTTGCTTACACCGATTTCATCCTATACTCATATCATCCTTTCAAGGTACATCGGCTGCAATAGGAACTTCATCGGTAATTTTTTATTTTTCAACAAAACTTCACCAGTACCTTTTCTTATACCCAACTCATGAAATTTTATTTTCTATAATAGAAAACTCGCAAATTAGCAAAAACCAAGAGTGCTCAAATATCGGGTGCCGATGCCTCCCAGCCCAGTCAAGCTCCAACCAAGAGAAAAAGGTCCAAAGAGCATCAAGACCCAGCCAAAGCGCCAGAAGACAAGACCGTCCTCTCCACCTCGTCCAGTATCCCTGATCCACATAGCATCATCTCCTTCTCAATCAGAGCCCCAGACACAAGAAGTACCTTCTCCCCCTTGATCAGTCCCCCAGCCACAAGAAGCACTAGCCGACGTATCTAAACAGATTGTCGATCCAGTTGATCTGGGCACATCATCAACCGTCCCTCTAGAACAGACAATCACTATACGTCCTCAAGGTAAGGTACTGATCACAGAATTGTTACCGATGAATTTATCTTGTAAGCTATAATCATCTCTGTAACTTTTCAGCTGAAGTCATCCCATCGGCAACCCTAGCCGATCAAACCATAGTACCAGCTGCATCTCCACGTCAAAGATAGGAAATCGCCCTGAAGTAAGTAAGTTATCTAATTTTTAGACTATCAACACCTAATCTTGAGTAACTTATCTTCTTCCTTTTCTAGGAGCAAGACTCCCCAGACAGCCTATTCTCCTTTGCTATCGACATCTTTGATGATGAAGGTGAAGAAGCAAGCTCTTCTCAGGCAGTTGGAATCACATCGGCAGAGATTAAGGCCAAATTGGAAGACTTATTAGCTCTGTTGCACCAAGACACAGCTCAGCTAATAGACGATTCTGATCCGGCCAAAGTTATATTCAAGACCCTGCGTGGTCAAATTCCAGCCGATGCAGAAGATATCCCAAGCTGCTCACCTAGAAAGTCGCCAACTTCAGTATCAGAAGGCTACCCAGCACCTTGCCAATAGAGCTGCTCATGCCCGGCTCAGAGAGGAGATGCTGCAAGTAAACCATGCTGCCGATGAGAAACACAAAAGCATCGGCATTCTGCAATCCTCAGGGGATGAGCTGAAACAAAAGATCTCCACTCTATCGGCAAAAAGAGAAGCCCTGCTGGCTGAACTTAAGCAAGTGGAAGAGGCCCTGACTCAAGCCCAGAAAGAAGAAAGCCAGCTGCCTGACGCGCTCAAAACTCTTCAGCAAGAGAGAGATCTCCAAGCCTGCAAAGCACTACAATGAAGAAGAAGCAGAATCCTATGGAAGGTTCTGCCGATGAAGACACTCGAGAAATAGAAGAGGCCAACCAGATCCGTCTACGCGCTATATCAGCCATCCAGACTCTGCTGAATCTGTGAATTCTTCATCGGCAACTTGTTTAGTTCTGCATTCAGAAACTTTAATCATTTTGGTCCAACCGATAGGATGTTATCGACACTTTAAACACTATGCTTGGCCCCAGATACATTTCATCCAGCCGATAGGATTATTATCGGCATTTGAACCTCTATGCATCAATCCAGATACTAGAATAGTATTTCTTTAAATATTTTCTATTTAATGCTCTGGGAAATACAACTTCTTCGAGAGTTTCTAAAATATAAGCATTGCCAGGAGCAGATCGATTTATCCGATAAGGACCCTCCCAATTAGGAGACCATTTTCCAAACTTTGAACTTTTAGTCCCAATCGGTAGAATCAGCTTCCACACCAAATCTCCATCGGCAAACTTTCTTATCATACCATTTAGCAACTCTCTTTTTATTTTCTTCTATGCTAATTAAAGCTCTCAACCGATGCCCTGCTAAATCATCCAACTCATCTTTCATCAAAGTGGCATATTCATCGGCACTCAGTTGATCTTGAGAAAAGATCTGCCTGGAACCAATTTTAATCTCCCATGGCAATACTGCATCATGTCCATACACCAACTAATAGGGCGATACTTTGGTTGAACCATGACATGCCATCCGATATGACCACAAAGCTTCATTCAACAATGTATGCCATCTCCTAGGATTTTCTTCAATTTTTCGCTTAATGAGCTTAATAATCCCTTTGTTAGAAGCTTCGGCCTGCCCGTTAGCTTGAGCATAATAAGGAGAAGAATTCAACACCTTAATCCCCATACCGACTGCAAACTCATCAAACTCCCCTGATGTAAACATAGTACCCTGATCGGTAGTAATTATTTGGGGAATACCAAATCAGTAAACAATATGCTCCTTCACAAAATCAATCATATTAGCCGATGTTACTTTCTTCAAAGGAATAGCCTCGACTCATTTGGTAAAATAATCAGTGGCAACTAAGATAAACTTATGCCCTTTTCTTGACGGTGGATAAATTTGACCAATGAGATCAATAGCCCAACCCCGAAACGGCCAAGGTTTAATAATAGGATTCATGGCCGATGCGGGAGCCCTTTGAATATTGTCAAACTTCTGACATCCTTGACATCCTTTGAAATACTTAAAGCAATCTTCAAGTATAGTCGGCCAGTAATATCTGTTTCTTCTAATCATCCACTTCATCTTGAAAGCCGATTGATGTCCCCCACATACTCCTTCATGAATCTCACCCATCAAGCTTTTAGATTCATCTTCACTCAAACATTTGAGCAGAACTCCATCTATTGTATGATAATATAATTCTTCTTCGATGGGTACATACTTTGTAGCTTGAAACCTGACACGCCTCTCAACTTTCTTAGATGGATCTTTTAAATAATCAATAATTTCTCTTCTCCAATCATCGGCACTGTCTGCCGATAATGTTTCCAAGATGGGTTGATATCCCGAGGCATGCTGAGCTAACCGATTGGCCTTCTCATTATGTAATCGAGGAATATGCTCTAATCGGAAATCCTTGAATTCTTTCAACAGTTGTATACATCTTTCATAATATGCTATCAAAATCTCACTTTGGCATTCATAACTCCCAACCAACTAGTTTATGACAAGCTTGGAATCACCGAAAACTTCAACAGCATCAGCATGAACCTCCTTTAATAATTCCAATCCTTTGATCAAAGCTTGGTACTCAGCTTGATTATTTGTCGACGTGGCAACAATCGGTAAAGAAAACTCATACTTCTTTCCCCGAGGAGAAATTAGCACTATACTGATTCCTGCCCCCCTGTCAAACGTAGATCCATCAAAGAAGAGCGTCCAAGGAACGATTTCCAAAGCATCCACTACACCGCAATGGTGAGTTACAAAATCGGCCACAATCTGCCCTTTAACCGCTTTAGTCTATTCGTAACGTAGATCAAATTCCGACAGTGCCAATATCCACTTGCCAATTCTACCACTCATAATCGGCATTGATAACATGTATCGGACTACATCATCTTTGCATATAACAGTGCATTCGACCGATAGCAAGTAATGTCTCAATTTGACGCAAGAAAAGTATAAGCATAAGCATAATTTCTCAATTGCTGAATACCTTGTCTCAGCATCTACCAATCTTCTACTTAGATAATAAATCACACGTTCCCTCCCCTCAAATTCTTGAATGAGAGCCGAACCGATGACCATATCATCGGTAGACAAATATAATCTGAAAGGCTTTCCTTGTTGCGGTGGAACCAAAACCGGAGGGTTTGTCAAATAGTTCTTGATTTTATCCAAGGCTAACTGTTGCTCTTTTCCCCACACAAATTCTTAATCGGCTCTTAACTTAAGCAAAGGGCTAAAAGCACGAATCTTACCTGACAAATTAGATATAAATCGTCTGATAAAATTAATCTTGCCGATCAATGATTGAAGTTCAGTTTTATTAGTGGGAGCAACTATTTTGTTGATGGCATCAATAGATCTCCTACTAATCTCAATTCCTCTTTGGTGCACCATAAAACTAAGAAATTGCCCTGCCGATACACCAAATGCACATTAATTGGGGTTTATTTTTAAACCATGCTTCCTTGTGCACTCCAACACCTTTCACAGATCGGCCAAATGTTTTATGAAATCCCTAGACTTAACCACCACATCATCAATATAGATTTCCACCAACTTGCCGATGAACTCGTGAAAGATAAAATTCATGGCTCTCTGATAAGTAGCATCAGCATTTTTCAAACCAAAAGTCATAACTATCCATTCAAACAATCCAACATCACCAGGACATCTAAATGCAGTTTGGGGAATATCCTCTTCAGCCATGAATATTTGATTGTATCCTGCATTGCCATCCATAAAACTAATAATCTGATGCCCAGCAGCAGCATCAACCAACAAATCGGCAACTGGCATTAGATAACCATCCATCGGCGTAGCTTTATTGAGATTCCCAAAGTCAATGCAAACACGAAGCTTTCCATTCATTTTATAGACAGGGACAACATTGGAAATCCATTCGGCATACCGACACTGCCGAATAAATTTAGCTTCAATAAGTTTGGTTATTTCGGCCTTAATATCGGGGAGAATATTAGGATTGCATCTGCGTGCTGGTTGCTGATGCGGCCGAAACGCAGACTTAATAGGCAGCTGATGTTCAATAATCGATCAGTCTCAATCAGGCATCTCGGTATAATCCCAAGCAAAGCAATCTTTATATTCCTTTAACAAATCGGTTAATTGCTGCTTACACTCAGAATCTAACTTAGCACTAATAAAAGTAGGCCTTGGCTTATCGCTATTAACTATATCAACTTCTACTAGATCATCAGCCGATGTAAACCCCAGATCTAACTTTCCATCATCAGCGAACCTATCCATTAAAACTCTTCATCAGAACCGACTGCTTGGATCAGTGTAATTTCATAGTCGACAACCTAGAACCGACTGCTTGGATCGGTGTAATGTCATAGTCGGCAACCTTGAGAAAATCCTTCTCCCAAACTTCCCCTAAAATGCATCTGGTTTTCTCATAAGTATCTGACTTTGCCGATACAATGACATATGAAGAATCAATTTCAATTTTGTCACCTACCTACTGAACCAGGCACTGGTGCATTGTAGAAGGAATACAACAATTGGCATGAATCCAGTCTCTCCCCAATAGCAAATTGTATGCACCATTTCCACTGATGACAAAGAAAGTCGTCGGCAAAGTCTTGCTGCCGATGGTCAGTTCAACACATATGGCCTCCTTAACCGGAGATACATTCCCTTCAAAGTCTTTCAACATCATATCAGTCTTGGTCAAATCCTGATCTCCTTTGCCAAGCTTCTGATAGACTACGTATGGCATAATGTTGATAGCAGCTCCACCATCAATAAGTATCTTGGACATCGGCTGTCCATCAACCCTGCCTTTAACAAACAAAGCTTTAAGATGCTGTCTTTCATCATCAGAAGGCTTCTCAAACATGGCAGTCATTGGATCAAGTGCTAATTGAGCTATCTGGCCCAGGAGATTTGTTTCTTCATCATCACTAAAAGGTGCAAGAAACTCCATCGGCAACATAAATACCATGTTAACATCTGCCGATGGTCCTTTTCCTTTGTGATCCGATTGCTGCCGATTCTCAGACTTAGAAGAATTTTCTTCCCTATTCAATTCTTCTTGCCGTTCTCGCTGCATCCTTCTTTTTTGCGTCCTCGTCAATCCTTCTGGACACCATTGTGGAAGTCATGACCTTTGCACTGGTTGATAGCGAACCTCTCTTGATTCCACCCGATGGGTATTAGCATCCCTGCAGAAAATAAATTCATCAAGCACCCATGAATTTGCCATCTCTTCAAGCTCCTCTCAATTTCTTGGAAGATGGCCGACACGTTCACCAAGCCTGTCATGCACACTAAGCCTGCCCCCCAGCCGATCATGAACTGACATCCTTCCTCTGATCGGTCCATTAAAACGCCGATCATCGTCCTGATATCGTCAATTTGGTCGATCATACCGATTATAACCATTACATTCAGGGCAGTCTCTAACAGTTGGTAACTTGATATTTTGCTCCCAACAATGAATGAAGAAAGGGCAATTCTAGTGATCTTTATGTCGATTCCACTCTTGTCGGCGTATTTCTTCTTCTCGCCGTCGATCCTCTTGCTGACGGCGATACCGATCTTCACGCTGCTGCCATGTCTCCCGATGCCGCCTATGAGTAATAACAATACCAGATCGAGGAGGCCTCCCAGAACTACTGCCTTCCTAGATTAAGCCTTTGCCCTTGGCGTCATCGGCATTGATCTGATGCTAGGGATCTACCGATGCGCTCTTCTCAGCTGCTTCCGATGTTAAAACTTTAGTCTTTCCCTTGGCATCCAACATGTTTGTAGGGAAAGGATGCTGATCAATCTTCATCGGCTTCGGAGCTTTAGAGTTATCAAATTTAATCCTCCCAGATTCTATAGCCGATTGCAATTGTTGCCTGAGCACCTTGCACTCATTTGTACTATGAGATGTTGCATTATGCCACTTGCAATACTTGATCTTTTTCAACTCTTCTGCCGATGGGATCACATGATTTGGTGACAACTTAATCTGCCCCTCCTGAAGCAGAAAATCAAATATCCTATCAGCCTTTGTGATATCAAAAGCAAACTTTTCTGGTTCTTTATGGCCAAAAGGACAGGACATCGCCTTTTTGTTTTTCACCCATTCTACCAAGCCGATGACTGGTTCTTCATCAGAATCTAAACTTGCTACTTCATGGACAAATGACACCTTTTTGTTCCAAGCTTTCCTAGGTTTAAAAGTCTTGATATCTTGATCAGAAATCCTCTGCACCAAATGACTGAGACTTTCAAACTCTTGAGAAGAATATTTGTCCTTGATGTGTGGTAACAATCCTTGGAAAGCTAAATCGACTAGCTACCGATCATCTAGAACTAGACTATAGCATTTGTTCTTAACATCCCGTAGCCTCTGTACAAAGCTTTCAACTGATTCATCATTGCGTTGCCTCAGCCTAACTAAATCGGTAATCTTCTTCTCATGAACTCTAGAAAAGAAGTACTTATGGAACTGCTTCTCTAGATCGGCCCAAGTAATTACTGAGTTTGGAGGCAATGAAATGAACCAAGTAATGGCCGATCCAGACAAAGATGATGAGAATAGACGAACTCTTAACTCATCTCGGTTGGCAGCTTCTCCACACTGGATGATGAACCGATTAACATGTTCCATAGTCGACGTGTCATCTTGTCTAGAGAATTTAATGAAATCTGGCACCTTGTACCGATTTGGAAGCGGAATCAAGTCATACGCAAGAGGATACGGTGTCCGATAAGAATAAGTATTGTCCTTCGGCTTTATTCCGAATTGATCCCTCATAACTTATGCTATCTTATCGGCCCAATAGGCATCGGCATCCTGCCGATGTACAGGTTAGGGTTCTGGCATCTGCTGATAAGGTTCCACGTGTCTCTAAGGTGCACGATCTCTAGGGAACATAGCGTTGGCCATAGGTTGCTGGCCACCAATCTGCTAAGCGAGATTCATTGGCTGATTGGTTGGTTTTTGATTTTGAAAACCAAGCTGCATCTGTCCCTGCTGGAATCCCGTAGCCTAATGATTCTGCTGTGCCATTTGTGGAAAGACAAACTGCCCTGTCCATCCATTGTTAACGTTCATTGGCGTAGGCCCTGTCGATGGTTGATAATTGGGTGTCATCATTGGATTGATATACCCTGTCTGAGTCATAAACCTCTGGTGTGTCGGCAGTAGGTCTGCCAATGCATTAGGCACCTGGAATGTTGGCATCTGAAAGCTTCCAGTAACAGGCCTTACAGTAGTGGTCGTAGAGTATTGAGGATTCTGAGTCATCGGCGATACTAGAGGTGCCGATGTCATAGGAGCCTTGCCTGTCAAATCAGCTACCTGAGATGTTCCAGAGTTGTTTGCAAGAAAATTCGGAGGCATACCATATCCCCACAAATTGGGAGGAACTTGGCAATTCTGGACTATAGACCCTGACATTGCCGATGCCGATAGATCTGTATTGAGTCGAACCCGTTCCTCTGATGTTGCTGGATTAGTTCTCATTGGTGTAGATTGCCCATTACTCATCCCTAATGTGCTTGGCGGAGAAGTAACTTTTGTACCCGAAATGGCTAGAGGAGCTGATGGAGCCGTAACTGATGATAAACCTGGCTGATGATAGGCCGGGCCCATATATGATGGTGGTGCATGTCCTTCTTTGAAAGTTCTAGCCACAGCGTTGAAAACAGTATTGGACAGCACACTGGATTGATTAATCAAAGCACGGTAGCATTGTCAACCATATCTTGCATTTTACCAGGATTGGCTTCAAACGTGATCTGCCGAGGCATCGGCAATTCTAGCTTCTGGACCACCTTGCCGCTTGATGCTGAAGGATTTTAAGCATAACTGCTTATATTTCTCCATGGCCTTTGCCATCGCCTGCTTCTGCTCATCCCTGAGATCAGCTTCCGTCACAGCGATGATGTTCTCCGTGTCGAACTCAGTAGTAGACATGTTGATCTTGATGATGAACCTGTCCCATTGGGCGTGCCAAAAGATGTGTTGATGCAAAAGTAGATCTGCAAACACAAAGAGCTAATACCCGATTCAATGTTAAGGCGTGCCAGCCGATTTGACCTTACAACCGACAAAGGTGATAACTCGAATACTTTGGTCCCAACAACAACGATGCGCCCGGATGCCACGACCAAGAGGTATTCACGCGGAACTTGAGAACCCGTCGAGTTTGACTCGATGAATTCCTAAGAACTCGTAAGTAAAAAGAAAATATGCAAGTTGACGAAGTCGTCGAAAGTAGATGCGAGAATAGATGTAAAAACTTTATGTATGATTGATTGGATTGTCCTCTTACATCGCTACTAAGCCTATATTTATACCCTGTCCTAAAGAGTTACAACCAGGTACGACTAGAATTCTAATTTCAAACTAAACATAATTCGTATACAAAACAAACTCTAATAATTATAGAAAACAATAATTTATCTATCCTAGGTGATCGAGACACCATCATCATCTTTCCGACAATTTCTACGTCTTCCTCCACTATCATCGGCATATCACCCTCCATCGGCATCGACACTCATCAACATCAACCATCGGTATTGATCAACTATCGTTCCTGGACTTGATCATATCCTGCTGCTTTATCATCGGTATCATAAGTCATCGGCAACTCCCTTGTCAACCAGTTACTACTTTTTAATCTGCCGATCCAAGCTTCATTAATTTTCATGATGCGTGTCCAAAAACGGTGTCAACAATACCTGTATGACTTTTTACCTTAAATTTTTCTTAACTAGCTGAGTCTTGAAACTTCGGTATTGTATGGATTAAAAAATTATATCCGTATGACTTTTTACTTTCAAGCGACAATTCTATGTAATCATAGAAGGATATCGAAGTGAAACACCTTAAGATGAGCCAGCACTGAAGTCACAGGTACGGTGATTATTCAACATTATCAGTTGCTTCATCATACTACAAAATCATGAGAGAGCCTTCCCGGCCATTAATGTAAATGGAATTACAGCAACTGCAACACAGAGATGGGTGCAGAAAGAAGCAATATCTGCAATAGTTGCAATGGTGGTCTGTGACTTGTAATGCGTTAGGAGCCTCCATATGAGACCTGAGACAACAGCTGTTGCTGCAAGGTGCAAGAAACATTCGGTAGACATGTTGACTGAACCATTGCTGATGCTTGGTATCGACACCGCCAGGAATCCAGTAAATGTAACCTTTGTTAGCTCAAGTGACGCTGGTTTATCACCGTCCGCACTACAGCTAATAACAGGTGATTCTTCATCACCGTTAGCACTAGCACCCCTGTGATTGTTGTTGCCCTTATCCTTGCTGGTAGCCGCATAGAACACATACATCATGAGGATCAGGAACGGAGCTACTAGCAGAAGCAACGCTCTCAGTTTCATGAGTGCGTACATAATGAAGAACATAGCCGAACAGACGGCAAAACCCGTAAAAATATCTATAGTCTCTGTCAGGTTTCTTATGAGTTTGCGAGGAGGCATCGTCTCAAGGAGCATTAATCCCACACAAACAACACAAACAATGAAGCTTGTGCCGATTGGTTTGGTAAGACGATCGTGTATTATTGCTTTGGTGCTGTTAATCTGACCCTCCAGAGCCAGGCCTTCCAGTCCCAGAAACAGCAGTGCAGTTATACCAGCCAAGAAATCAAGTGAACTCTCCATTTTATTGCAGTCGTACTCCTCCTCACATCCCATTGCAGTTGCAGCATTTCTTTCTCTCGCAGCGGTTGTGAAGTGCGTGACGGTACGGATCACGGAGCAGAGTCCAATGAGGGCACCGATCACAGGGAATGCCCAGCTGTGTAGGATGAGGTATATGATCCAACAGGCAAGTGCCACTAAACATGTGCTGGATAAAGGCGCCAGCAACATGGTAACAGTGTGTGGGGAACTTAACGAGCTCCCATTGAAGAATCTCTTGGCGAAACGACAGCAGACAAGGAAGGGGCAAATACCGGCAACTAAGGTGACCGTCGCTACCACAAGCATGGTGGTTGGGACGGCACGCCCATGTTCCTCGCTCTTCAGGTCAACCTTCTTCAGTGCAATCGCAAGAAGCACCGGGCAGACCATAATCACCACACCTTCCGCGAAAGCACGGTAACGGTTCATCCATGCATCCTACAGTACGAAAAATATCATATAGGAATGAATCTTGCTTTCGAAAATTCCAATAATTGTGTCAAGTTGGATTGGTCTTCAAATCAAATCGTGAGAAAGCTAGGTTGCATAGTAAACTGAAAGATGGAATGAAGCATCAAGCAAAGATCACATGAACTACAATCAAAGATCAAAATGCATACCATCGGATCTATGGCACTGGTAGCCATCAAAACTTAAGGTCCCGGTCCCTCCGGAACTGACCACACGCAGCCTAAAGGATAGGGCACATAGAGAATGGAGCAGCTGCTGCGCTGAATGGAGCTGCGCCTCTCCTGCTCAGGTCTTAACGGTTGAAAAGTATGTATAGCTTGGCAGAAACTTCTGTGCAGCTTCGCGGCTTCAGCATACCGCTGTCGACGAATTTAAACTGAACGCGTAAGGAAATAACGAGGACGCAGCACACAGGGGAAGCAGCAGCAAAGACTTCTACAGCAGCAAAGTCAACTTCCATGGTCGTGGAAACAAATGGAAACCCAATAGATCACTTGTTCGCTCAGAATTGGTCGTCGAGGACAAGGTATGGATCGACATTGTTTTATAGCAGCATAGTACACGTTGTTAAATATAGTAATTGTATAGGAGTAGGAAACTCCGGTTCATTGGAGCGGTCACCTGTTTCCATAACGTTTTATACACGTACCATTTGTGGAACCAGCAACTGGGAGTGATTGGATCGACCCACGCGTGAGATACAAACGTTTGATCGATTGGTAGCCAAAAAGAAGAGTGGAGCCTAGCTCATTAGGTGGTGCAAATGCGTCTTCCTATGCTAGCTCCGCGGAAACATAAATGAAATCTGTTTTGGATACAGACTTTCACTTGGATGGAGCGTGGGTGCGTGCACGATGCCTTGTTTTTCTACTTCGTGAAGGGTATGCAGGAGCAACCAATCACCAACCCATTTGATAGTGGATGGCGTGATGATGCAAACCAAACAAGGTTGTTTGCGTCCGTCGAACATGGCCTACTTGGCCTGGCTCTCATGCCCAGCCTGGCTCCAAAGTCTCTCCAGCAAACTAAACGGCTTCAATCTGCATGAGACGAACCAGGCTGGGCCGGATGCTGCTTACCAAAATGTTTCAGGACTACGGAAGTAAAAAATGGCAAAAATAGATGGGCTTATAATTAGTTTTTTCTTCATAAAAAAATGTGATAAGTTGTTTCTGTTCAAAATATAGATATGTTAGGAACAAAAGATAAATTCTAAAAACTATAATAGTAATTAGGAACACATGGCAATTAATTGAATTAATATTGATTCTAATCATCATAATAAAATGTGTCTAAATAATTGCAATAGTTCATACAGTTGAAAGCAAAATTATACTTTTATGATGTCACAAAAAGATGCAATAAGATCTAGTATAATTCAAATGTCTGGTTTTTAACTTAATACATATTGAAATTTGGAGAGGTGCAAGACTGCAAGCGCAATACAAAAGATGAAAACACATAATGTAAGTGGTAAATTTGTCACAACTAGTTAGAGACTACAGAATATGTAAATGGTTTTTTTAGTAACTGAATAGAGCTTTGATAATCAACTTTGATTAGTTGTACAAACTAAAATGATCCACGAACTTTTAATACTCGTATATATATTTCTAGCCCACTCTGGAGCACTGATTCCATGGCCTCCAACTACAATCCATCAATTTCAAGTCGATGCTCCACTGCACTTCTCAGCAAACAGCTGGGCATGTACAGCCCTACTGTTATTTGTTGATTGCGCGACAGCATTTTCAATGTAGCGACCTAACCCATGATCAATCATTGTACTCTCAGAATTAAAATGGCCAGTTGTTGATGTGAACCCGTAGGTCAAGTCAAGTACTCTCTTCATTTTAAATTATAAATCATTATATAAAATCATCTGAAGTTTGACTATATGATAACATAATAACATTGATGATATCTACTATCATTATGTTTTTATTAACTATATTTTTATAGTATATCTATTTGATATTATAAATTTTTATATTTTTTTGCAATTTTAGTTAACTTTGATTTTCCAAATTTTTTGAAATGATTTATTATTAATGATGGCGGGAGTACCAATCATGAAGTAGACGGGGGTGCACTCACGCGGTCACGGTACGAAGCAAATATCCATTTCCTGCACAGAGCTAGCACAGCAAAGAAGCAAAGAAGGGGATTCTTTCCTTCATGGTTGAAGCTCCTCTCTAACCCAAACTCAAGAAGACTGCATTTACGATTCTGAAGAAGCCGAAAATACGGTAAGAGCGCTAATACTAGCTTATACCATAGTCAAGCCCCAATGCTCAGCCTGTGTTGCTTACTTTGACCCTGCTTATATATGCTGTTTCGACCCTTTCGCTCAATTCCAAGCAAACTAGAGGCAAATCTGCCTTTGTAATATCCTTTTTGGTCCCTGGCTACAATTTTTTCAGCATGCCGCTTCTTTGTGTCTCTATTTTGATGTAGGCTCACGCATCACCAAATTAAGGGTACTGAACATAAGGTTCAAATTTTCCCGAAACATTGATAGTTCTTGAAGGGAAAGCTGAAAAAAAGTACTGTATAGTTGAGCTATGGCAATCATACATAGCTATTAGTGTTAGGTTGATCAACGGCCAACATGAGCCTTGATCCTGCGTCGTCCTGATCGGCATGATGCTTATGCCAAGTTTCTAAGGTTGTAACCACTGATCTATATACCTAGATGGTCCTAGGGATCTAATAATTAGTATATATGGATAGGCTAGTAGTGATTAATCCCGCGTCTTGTGTGTTCGTTCTTCAGGTCATGGATTCGAAGAAGGTGTATGTTTGGTCCCTACCTTTGACGCCAGAGGTGATCCTCAGTTTTGTGAGTTCCCAAGTGGCGTTACTGATGCAGTCCTATAAAGAGCACGAGCTGTATGTCACCACCGTTATCATTCCGCTAGTTATTTTGTACATGAACGCGTGCTCATTCGTCAACCTGGGATTGCCATTGCCACTGTCTCCTCTCAACTTCTTGCCTGCTAAGAAAGTCTGGATCTACATCGAGACGGCAATCGTCGTGGTGATATCTTACGTGTCACTACTGATAGTCAGCTGGAGCTACATCTGGCTCGTTGTCTTCCCCATCATCGCCATCGGCTTCATCGTCGCGCTGTGTAGTGAGCTCAGTCATCAGGATCAGGCCGGCGGATCACATTCACAGGAGCAGAGCAACGAAGGTGAAGGTGATGAAGCTACTGCACCTGTGGGGAAAAAGGCAGAGGGGCTGGAGGCAGTAGCACTGGTGCCGTACTGGGCGCTTTGCATGATGGGCCACTTTCACGCAGACAAATTCACCGTCTCCCAGTTCCTTCTCTTCTTCAGTTTCATGCTCGGGGCACTCACCATGATGATGACTCGCCTGGTGGGGCTGGCCACGGTCCATCGTGGCATCGCGCCGGCGTCCGAGCTGCTCCGGAAGGCCTCGCTCGTGGTGCTGCTAGTGGCGGTGCACGCCATGGCCGCGGAGCTGCTGGGAGAGAACGCGCTGCTCTTCTGCCTGCCGGAGATCGTGCCAGTGCTGCTGTGGCTCAGCGTTCGCCTCGACTGTCATGACGGCGCCATCATCACTGGTGCCGACAGGATCAAGCTGGGCATGGACAGCAGAGTGGTCAATCTGCTCGGCGCGGCGGCAGCTGCAGTGTTGGCGGCCATGCTAGCGGCGGGCTACATGGACGAGTCCGTGCTCTACTGGTGCGGCAAGGCGTTGGTGTCTTGTGCTGTTTCAGCCCTTCTAACCTTGTACATTGTTTTCATGCTGTGCCAGTGGCCAGGAGGACAACGCGATGGCACGCTAGTCACAGTCACAGCCGCCTCTTTGTTGCAGGAGGCAATCCAGCTTCTCAACTCATGGGCAAAAGTTTTGCTGGCAGCGGTGGCTACGCTGCTAGTATTGACAACTCTAGCTGCTTTCCAACTAGTTCTACTGCAAGAACTGGCGGCCTCTGCAACAGCCGACCAAATTCTTCAACGACTAGGTCAAAAATTCCTCCAGTCCATAATTTAATTGTGAAATGGAACAAAAATTACTAATTTGTTCAGTTAGACATATGATTTATCCCGGTGTAACCTTCTCGATGGATTGTATCAATGAGCACCGAAACTAATAAGATTGTGTAAAAACTCCTGGACACAAAATTGCTATTCTAGCTAAACATGTGGCTTTGTTAAAATAGGATTTCTAATGTTGACATCGTTAAAACGACATCTGAAACATTTGTACTTTGTTTTCTATGACATTTAATATATTAAGTATCTTTTCTTATCTAAATATATATATTTCTGTACTCTTTTGACCCTTTTACCCTTATATCAACTCGACGTTGATATTGCTAAAAACGACGCTGATTTTGGGTAGTGCCCTGGTTGGCTAGGCAGCTGCCATGGCTTCCTGCCTGCCTTCTGCCGCCGGCTGCCTGCCTGCCTGCCTGTAGCCGCCTGCAGGGCAGTGCCCTGGCTAGCTGGCTGGCTGGGTAGTGCCTTGGCTAGCCGGCTTCTTGGCTGGGCATTGTTGTTAAGGATGGCGGTGTTGACGGTAGATAAGTACTATTTTTAACCGTCAACATAGCATGAGAAAGGATTAAAATCAGAATATCATCTAGTTATAGAGGTTATCACTAACAGAATTCCACTAGTTTTGGTGATTGTCTATTTTTGTAGGGGTTGTCACAATAAGAACAAAAGAGGTCAACATGTCAGATTTATACAGAGAAAATACGTGAACGTCAACTCAGAAATATTCGAGAAGACACGAGAAGGCGACCCTGCAAAGTGGGCCCCTGACAGCTAGCCAGGGGCGGTCGCCCGAGGCCTGCAGCCAATCAGCTGCCACCTCGCTGATCCTGCCTCCACTGCCTTTGAGGAGTAATCTCGAGCATACGTTTAAGTCGATTTGATCCAAGGGCTATGGTGCTTCCTAGGGGGGCTATAAATACAACCCTAACCTCCCTAGAGACGATAATTTCAGAAGAAGAATTCATTATTCTCTGAGGAATTCAGAATTAGACAGAGAGGCGTCTCTCGAATGGATCTGTCTCTATATAATTGGGAGGAGGAATACAAAGAACTCAATAGGACTGTCACTCCTGCGATCTAACTCGAGAGACGATAATAACCCTAAAGAGATAGATCCATTCGAGGGACCCCTCTCTGTCTAATTCTGAATTCTGAATTAGGGTTTCTTCTCTCTTCTTCAAGGGTTAGGGTCATATTTATAGCTCCCTAGGACGCACCACAACCCTTGGAGCAAACCGACTTAAACGTACGCTTAAGATTACTCCTCAAAGATGGTGGAGGCATGATCCGCAAGGTGGCTCCTCATTGGCTGAGAGGGCCAGGCGGCCACCCCTGGCAGGTGGGGCGCTCACCCCTAGCTGGCTGCCAAGGGGGCCCCACTTTGCAGGTTCGTCTTCTCGTGTTTTGTAGAGTATTCCTGAGTTAAAGTTCACACATTCTCTCTTTTTAAATCTGACGTGTGGACCATCTTTTGTTATTATTCTGATACCTCATTGCAGAAATAGACAATCACCAAAACTTATGGAATTCTATTAGTGATAACCCCTATAGCTAGATGATATTGTGATTTTAATCCTTTCTCATGCTATGTTGACGGTTGAAAAGAGTACTTATCTGTCATCAACAAACTCCTCCAAGCTTACTTTTTGCTCATCCCTGAGCAAAGATAGACTCAGTGATGGATCAGGAGTTGCTACAATACTTTCACGCCTCACAAGTACACATGCGTTCAAACAAGGACTCTCCTCCGGATTAGAGTGAACTATTCTAACTCAAGACTCACCCATATTACCTTTCACCATGGAGCTTATAGCTATCACTTAGGTCTTGAGTAGTTGAAAGACTGAATAGTTGAGTCGAGCACTATACTTCTCGCTCTTTGATCAATTGTTATTCTGGAGTTTTTACAAGATTTTGAAATAAAACTCAGAGTTTCCTTGTATGACCCTTTCTAGTCTCTCATATGTGGTATTTTTGGATCCTCTCAAGGCAAGTGAATATGCCTTCTCTTAGAATATGAAGTATTTATATCACTAAGCCATAATAGCCTTCTCTCTCACCCTACTTCTAATTGGCTTATGTGGAGCTCATAGGTGGGAAAGATAATTCAAACCTACTAACATGTATTGCATAGTTAAACTATGGACCTAGAGAAACTAATTACACAATCAAGTCATATGTGCATGTGAGTAGAGTGAATGATGTGAGTGATGATAAGAATGATGGTAATAATGAGGGGGTGATAACTGATGGTGAATATCTAATTCTATAATTGCTCCTTGGGGATAACATACCTCCCTAATCTAAAAATACGGACTTGGCTGTCTTTTTGCATTGGGACTTTTGTCCTCTTTCTTTTCTTTTCTCTTTAGAGATTAGCCAACCCTTTTAATGCACTGATAACAGTAGGGAGTATCAACTGAAATAACTAGAGCTTTATTGGATAAGTAGAATAAGACATTGAATATTTTTGGGTGTCTTCTCCTAGTATAGGAGTAGAACATTTTCTAAGTGGATGTGGAATGTGTACTCTCAGTGTAAGAGCAGCATAAGTGCATGTCTCCCGGATAGAAACAACACAGAGTATAGTGCGTATATGTGGGTGGTACTTGTTGATGGTCCTTAAGTATCAAATTTAATTATCAAATAAACAAAGAAAAGGATCCAAATGCAACTGACATCTAGACTTAGGGTTTTATCTGATAGAATTCCACGAGTTTTGGTGTTTGTCTATTTTTGAAGGGGGTTACCAGGGATTATGGAAGAAAGGCCCACACGTTGGGTTTACATAGAGATATTAACGTGCCGTGAAATTATCTTACATCTAGAAGAGTCCAGAAGCCATGGGAACGAACGGGAGATCGGACGGGCTCGGGGGCAGGGCGCCCGCTCTCCCCCCTAGGACGCCCGCCCTGTCTCTGCACCAATCAAGTTCAACTTCACGGATCATGCTCCACCGACCTAAAAGATCAAGGATAACCTTTCAATCAATGTTGGTTTGATCCGACAGCCCATATTCACTTGGAGGGACTATATAACCAGACCCCCTGGCCCCTGGAGGAGAGCACCTCTCAACCCTAATTCATTATTCATCAGGAAGAAGAAGCCTCTGATCAAGCCCTAGAGCCACCACATCAATTAGATCTCTAGATTAGCATAGCTACATAGGATTAGAA
>Ga0182004_10000593_pt1 | contig 22984 bp, 20 predicted proteins | sample Sormic07211540_1_FD_120479 | JGI IMG/M metagenome (GOLD analysis project Ga0182004, IMG submission 120479) | Endophyte microbial communities from Sorghum bicolor roots, Mead, Nebraska, USA - 072115-40_1 MetaG | ecosystem: Host-associated > Plants > Roots > Unclassified | place: USA: Nebraska...
TTCCGCGCCGTCCACCTCGTCTGCGGCTACTACGCGGACGCCGCGCGCCAGCGGCAGCTCGCGCGCTGGGTCCAGACGTTCGTCGCCAAGGGCGTCCAGGAGCTCATCCTCGTCAACCGCCCGTGGCCGCTCGACGTGCCTCTCCCCGCCACGGTCCTCGGCATCGACACGCTCACCCGCCTCTACCTGGGCCTCTGGAAATTCCCAGACACCTCCGCTCTCGGACAGAGTCAGAGTGGCGCTGGCCCGGTGTTCCCGCACCTCCGCGAGCTCGTCCTCTGCTCGGTGGTGGTGGAGAGCCGCGACATTAACTTCCTCCTCGCTGGGAGCCCTGTCCTGGAGAAGTTTGGCATAGTGGGAAGCAGGGAGAAGATGATGCGTCTCCGCCTCGTCGGCCAGCATCTCCGGTGCGCGCAGATCCTCATTTCAGCTGTGGACAGTGTCGCCGTGGTGGACACCCCGAACCTCGAGCGGCTCATCCTGTGGGAATCCCTGGACTTCAACAGCTCTTGCATTAGGCTAAAGATTGGCAAAGCCCCCAAGCTGCATATACTTGGATACTTGAGTCCTGGAATTCACATGCTGGAGATCCGGAACACTGTCATCAATGTAAATACAATTCACAATTGTGTGGCGGTTTCTTTATTGCCTTTGCATGTCTGACCATTGTATTGGTATAATTTGAGTTCAAAAGCATTTGTAAATCAACCACTGGTGCCAATGTCTGAACATTTTTCTGCTGCTTATGTTTCGTATGCATTCCAGGCCGGGATAAAGGCGACCCCAAGCACCATGGTTCCAGGCATTAAGATCTTGGGATTAAATGTGCGCTTCGGAGTCCGTAATGATTCCAAGATGTTACCGACTTTCCTCAGATGCTTTCCCAATGTTGAGACACTACATATTGTGGTACTAATAATGCATATTATTTTGGCTTGTTCAACCTCATCATACTTCTGTCACAATTTCATCGTCTATCACCTGTTAAGCTACTCACTTATTTGTCACTTATTTGTGCAATTTGCAGTCTAGAAAAACTGACGAAGTCGCTGGCAAGATCAACCTCAAGTTCTGGCAGGAGGCCGGTCCCATTGAAAGCATCCAGTCCTCCATCAAGATGATGACTTTCCGTGAATTCCGAATGGAGCGAAGTGAGATTGCCTTTCTCAAGTTCTTCTTCCAAAGTGCCAACGTGCTGAAGAATGCCGTAATTGTGGGGTCCAACGGAAGTTTCACATCCATTCCTGAGGTGATTAACAAAGTGAAGACTCTGATTCCTGAAAATGGGCCTAGTAATTCCTGCAATGTGCTGGTCTATGAAAGTTCAGATCCAGATGGGGGTGCAGTCTTTAGTTTGCAAAAAGGATTTGATTTTTCTGCTAGTGATCCTCTCAATTATCAGTGAAGTCAATGGTATCTACATAGAAGGCAATGTTCTAGATTATTAACGTGCTTTTTATGAAGCTTATGTTGATCCTACTGTCACCTTTAGCTTTAATTGCTGAAGTTAATAGTACTGTATTTCTTGCATGAGTACTGTTAGTCAGGTTGTTCCTGCTATGAACCATTGAATCGACGTCTCCGTATTTCACTGATTTAATTTTGCTACATGTGGCCTGAAATTGACGTTTATTTTCTTGAAATGTCCTTTTATATTTGGTGAAAACTAGAAGTATAGTCTGAGCTATTATTTGGCTTGTTATATCTGATATTCTCTTCAGTATGCTGAATTTGTTACTAGCAGACTGTGCATCTTGAATGACCATGCAGAGTTACTAACAGATATATGAAATGCGTGAATGATCAATATTGGCATGTGTTTTGTTGAATACATTACTTAAACGGCATAAAAGCCTGGAATTTCAGGTCTTGTCTGCGTATTCGAAAGATTTTGCATGGAACTTTGCAACATGTGTTTAGGGGTTGTGTGCTTTTCTTTTTTGTGCTGCAACATCTTTATGCCGTGCATGCTTTGTTCAACAATGACTGGATTAGTTGCTAAACTAATTGCAGTTCTTTAGTTGACAAAACTGTGCACTGTTTTGTCAGCATCTTATATGACTTCTTTAGCTAACCTTGGCCTCACTCTGGTGATACTAGCGCAGATTATTTTGTCAGCACATCTGTTGAAAATTGGAGGTATATTCTTAGCTACTACTCGCTCCGTCCCAAAAAGAATACAATCGTAAGTTTTGGGCAAGTCAAACTTTCTTAAGTTTGACCAAGTTTATAGAAAATAGTATCAACACTTATATCTCCAAATAGATTTACTATGAAAATATTCAATAATTATATCTCCAAGTTTTTCTTACTTTGTTCCATGAAATGTTCGTTTAATTTCTTGCACAAACTATCTCGCCTGAATGCCTGATTAAGTATGCAAGTTTGAAAATTCAATTATTTATTATCTATATGTAGTTCTGGTTTCGTCTAAGGTTGAACAAAATCTCTGATGTGATGAAGCCCCTTTTGGAACCACAGAAGTTTGACCTGCCTATATATTTCATAGTGCTTAGCTTCATATCTCTGGAAGTGGTTACAATCCTATTGCACTATCTACCTGCAAAGGAATATGCTATATTATTGACATGTATTTATGAAATTAGTAGTGGTCATTATCTAAAAAAAGAAATAGTAGTGGTAACTTTTTCAGTTTTATGAATTTTGTCGCTTGTTAGTAATTTTCTATGGCAACACTATATATGGACTTATAAGCATTTTATGCCACTTCTTTGGATACCCACAGAGATTGGATATGTTCATTAAATTAAATACTAAATATATGTATTTATGTCTGGTTGATATTGGAGCTAGCTTTTGTTTTACTAGCACAACAATTCTTTCAATATGGGGATTTGCTTGCTTGCAGCTCTGCATCCTTAATGATAAAGCAGTGATCTATCACATCAATAATCATCAAAGCTTATTAAGACCTTCCAAGTTAAATGAAATCTGTCGTTGATTAATTGGGGCATGCATTTTGATGAATGTACAGCTCTTGCTCCATTTCTTTTTTAAAAGGACTAAGGAGTATTAGGTTTACAAGACATTTGATTTCTCTTATATTGATGTAACTTTCATAGATTTAAGGGCCCTTGTTTAGTCCCCTCTAAGGCCCCATACCTGCAAGGAGTCTTATTTCTAGTAGGATTCTGCCTTTAGTCCTAATAGAATTAGAAGTCCTAATAGCACACCTCTCTTGAGTCCTAGTCCAAGTAGGATTTGGTCCTACACTAAAGTCCTAATAGCGCACCTCTCTGAGTCCTAGTCCAAGTAGGATTTGAGTCACCATACAACATGGATTGATTTCAAACAATCCCTCATCTGTGTTGACTTACTGCTCCAGTTCATGTAAGTATGCAGATTTTTGTTGTTTGCATATTCTTCATCCTGAACGGGTTCCGTTGTCATGGATCTAGCTAGTTATTCGAGTTAATTGTATGGTCTTACTGCTCATCTGAGATGCGTGAATGATTAATGTAGATGCAGACATGCATTTCCTGTGAACCATATATCTTCAACTGTATAGCTTAATCTAACTAGATGGACATCTTGAACCAACTCTGACTTGCCATGTTATTTCTTCTTGGGTCTGGCTGTGTATTTGAGTTTTGCTCTTAACTTCGCAACGTAAACTGGTGCTATGCTTGCTTTTCCTTTCCTGTCCTACGAGGTGCTGAAGCTGGTGGCACTACATGTTATGTCAGCTATAGTAGCATGACATGTTATGCTTAAGCTGTTAGGTGCAGTTTTTTTTTTAATTTCAATAACATTACTATGGATTAAGCATCTTATTGTATCACTTGTTTGGCAAGCCGTGTCCTGACAGTAGAGAATTTACTAATTATCTGTCTTTATGTTTGGTGATCATAATTGGAGGTAGATTCTTAGGTACTACTACTATTCATGCTGCATTGCCAGTTGTTTTTCAGCATGCTTTGGTTCCATCTTCTCTGGACTTATTTCTTATGCTATGAAATGAGTGTGCAGTTGTGCAGCTTTGGTTGATTAACCATGCACAGGTACAACAACTCAACAATTATCAAATAGCCTTTCACAGTTCTTCTAAAGTGAATTTTGCATGCACTTGTGCAATTTTGGTTGGTTAATCAGATGAGAGGCATCCCACACAATTTCCTCTGCATGTTGTTCCATTTGGCAGTAGATTTTCTTGACCAGTAATTTTGTGCCTCCCATTTGATTATGCGCATATCTTGGTTGCATGTTGACTGCAATCAAAGCTGTAGTCTGTCGTACGGTCTTTGTGCCTTCTTTTACTGGGAAATCTAAACCGACGCAATTCGCATGGCGATTTGATTGTACTTGCACCCAAGTATATTTGAAATGTGATATCTTTGGCCAACTGTATATGTCAAAATCCAAGCAATTTCTTACTTGCACAAAGTTTCTTTGATTCTTGTATGCTCAAATTTTGTTCTGTTTCTCTTGTTGCTCGGCTGTTCATCTGAGGCAGCAGTCATTATGTGCACACTGCATTCTGGGCTCATGTGTTACTATATTTGTATTTCTGCATGCAGTGCATGTTTCAGTTCAGCCTGCTGGATTGTATTCCAGACTGGCGTAATATCACTGCTATGTGCTATCCACGATTTCAGGTTACTGCAATCTGAAACAAATGTATCCATAGTAATTATGCACTGATAGTGATAGCTAAGCATTGAATTTTAAAAGATGTAATTCTCCATGATAAATCTTTGTCGAAACAGTCCCTCGAATACTTGGTGTGGTCGGTGAATGCATGTGTGAATGACACAATGGATTTCTAGTATCTTGTACGGTGGTTTCGTAAATGATATTGTAACCTGGTGTCCAAATTTCGGTTAGTAAACATGTATAAGCTTTGATATGATCCAAATGCAACTTGCAAAGATCGCCCATTATCTAGGTGGCCATGGGGTCTAAATGGAGTCTGGTTAAGCGGTTCAAGCAAAGATTTGAAGGCTTTACTTATGCTACGGGCTCTTGCTACTTGCTAGTCAATGTGGGTTAGCAAAAATGATATCATTTTTTAAAAAGATTTTTTCTTGTACGAATTATACAATCATCCATCGGTACATACTTTGGCTATTCTGTGATTTTACCTCTTTCCGGTCAAGGCTCAATCAAACGAAACCGTGGGTCTTTGTTTAGTTGGCGAACAAGAAAAAGTTTTTGGTATTATAGCATATTTTGTAAATATAGCAATTAATGTTCAAATTATAGAATAATTAGGTTTTAAAAAATTGTCTTGCAAAATACATATAAATTGTATAATTAGTTAATTTTTAAATTTATATTTAATGTTTCATGCATGTATCAAACTTTCGATGTGATGAGATGAAAAGTTTTTCGGTAGAAACTAAGACTTTGTTTTCGATGTGATGAGATGAAAAGTTTTTGGGTACAAACTAAGACCTTGTTTAGTTCTTTGGGTGAATTTTTTTTTGGTACCGTAGCATTTCTGTTTATATTTAATAATTATTGTCTAATCATGAACTAAATAGGTTTAAAAGATTCGTCTCGTAAATTACAGGCAAACTGGGCAATTAGTTATTTTTATCTATATTTAATGCTCCATACATGTGCTGTAAGATTTGATGTGACGGAGAATCTTGAAAATTTTTTGAATTCTGGATAAAACTAAGGCCTTGTTTAGTTGCAGATTTTTTTTTGCAAAATTGACACCGTAGCATTTTCGTTTGTATTTGATAAATATTGCCCAATCATGGACTAACTAAGCTCAAAAATTTCTTCTTGCAAATTACAGGCAAATTGTGCAATTAGTTATTTTTTATCTATATTTAATGTTCTATGCATGTATCGCAAGATTCGAAGTTTTGCAAAATATTTGGGAAGTAAACAAAGCCTAAACATTTAGGGGGTGTTTAGTCAAAAAAATGCAAAATACAAAATACGAACTATTTTGGAACGATGGAATGCAAAATGCCAAATTTTCAAGGTCATCTTTAATTATATTCAAAATGTAGAATTTATTGTCATCATGAGAGTCTCGTGAGGCTTTTTTGTGGGTTTTTTTTCTCTTGAGGCTAAAATAAAAAATTAGAGAATAAATATTTTTTTACTAAAAAATTTATGTTTAGTTTTATTTTATAAAATAATGAATCAAAACTCAAAATTTTTAGAATAGGAGGGAAACTAAACACACCAAGGCCTTGTTTAGTTCACCCCAAAAAGCAAAACGTTTTCAAGATTCCCCGTCACATCGAATCTTACGGCACATGCATGAAGCATTAAATATAAATGAAAGCAAAAACTACTTACACAGTTTAGCTGAAAATCGCGAGACGAATCTTTTAATCCTAGTTAGTCCATAATTAGATAATATTTGTCACAAACAAACGAAAGTGCTACAGTACCGAAATCCGAAATCTTTTCGGAACTAAACAAGGCCCAAGTATTAAAACAAAAATCCTATCTAGTAGCCTATCGATCCATCCTCTCGCATCTTTCCTCTCGTGTAGTGCCAGACTGCCAGCCAGGCCGCCGCCGCCGCAGCTGTCTCGTGCGGTCGTGCCTCCGCATCGCGGCTCGTCTTGGAGCTTCACCTGATCCCTGAGGTGCGGCACCGGCGGGTGAGGCATATCGGCGAGGCGGCACCAGCGGCGGAGTTCGGTCCCAGAAGAGATGGCGAGGGGCCCTAATGTCGCGGGCTTGATCGAGGACGATGCGGTCTCCGTCATCACGGAGGTAATCGCTGAGATCTCGTGATGGGTTCAGGTTAGGTTTTTGAGCGAAGTTGCGAGATCGGGTGAAATTGGTAGGTTCGGTTCGTGGGTGGATCGAGAAGGAAAGGGGGGCCAATCTACCCGATCTCGTAGCAAAGTTAGCTCAGGCAGCACCTGCTACATTAAAGTATGGTACAATGGCGCACGGAGTAGAGGGGAATCGATCGGTTGTGCATACCGCATAGTGTTGATTTGCTCTTTAGCGGATCCGATTGATTGGTGCATCCCATGTCTAGGCCTACAGAGGCATCATAATCAGAAACATGCAAAGGTACCTTCTACCTTGTGCAGCAATTCAATTTGACGTCTTCATTAAAGAAACATGAACGCAGTTAGCTTGTTCAGCAATTCAGTTCTTAGGTTCTATACTGTTCAGTGTTCCCAGTCAAGAAAGAAGTAACTAGCCGCAGGCTGGTAACTGTAAGTGGTAACTTGAAGCTGCCTTTTGTTGTTGGGCCAAGCTTGTGTTCCTTTTTATTTTTTTGATAAATGCCTTTTGTTGTTGGGCCAAGCTTTTGTTCCTTTATATATATATATATATATATATATATATATATAAGGTGGAAAGATCAACCAAATTGATTGAGGATTGTTGGAGTACCCTATTTTCCTTAACAGCAGGTTCATTAGCATGTCTAGGAAAATTTCTAAACTCTGTTACAACTACATAAAGGGTCTCTAGAAGTCTATAAAGCAGTTTCCCAAAATTGATCGGTAGTAGTCCGGTCGCATGCACTCGAACAATAATATTCCAGAGGGGCCCTCCAAAGGTGCATAGAGGATGGAGCAGAAGCAGCAGAGCCTTCTGAACTAAGGATTTGGCCTCTTTGGTTCATGGTCTGCCAGACAACTCAGGAGCCTCTTCTTCACCTGTGGAAGGCCAAGATGCCTCTCAAAATTAAGATCTTCATGTGGCTGACTTTACAAAACTAAATTCTAACTAAAGACAACCTCTTGTGTCTGCCCCCAGATAGTCTGCATCTCATCTCTTTTTTGAATTTCCAGTCAGTAAATATGTGTGGAGCATTCTTGCCTTCACCTTTGGAGTGTCTGTCAGATCATCCTCTTTCACCCAATATTGGCTCAAGATCTAAGTGGAGTTTACCAAATGGCAAACAAGTGTATGATGTTCATTTGGCTGCAATATGTTGCGTCATTTGGAAGACAAGAAACACCATCTATTTTGAAGGAAAGAGAACTAAATCCCCCACGGAGATCATCTGTTTGATTTGCTCCTTGTTAACATATTGAGCATGGTGTAGAGATCCTGAAGTTGGTGACCCTGCAGTTTCATCAGCAAGGTCAGAAGGAAGATGGAGCAATGTCTAGGAAGATGGAGATAACAGCTTCGCGATCACCAAGACAAACAGCCTGCAGTGAGGATGTCTGTTTGGCGTGCAGTTTGGAACGGCCTGTGTGCTGTAACAGCCGATCTGGGCTTGTAGTAAGTCTCATTCTTCATAGCTTTGGCGGCGTGAATTCTTAAAACTTGGTCACCGTTGCTCTAGCCTTAGGATGTGCTAGCGTTTGGTAGTTTTGGATGCCTTTTGTCTGAACCCTGGGTGTTCAGTACAACAGGCAGCTCGTTTGGTTCTGGTTAAGCATGTACTATGGATTGCTAAACTCGTGTAATTACGTTGCTTTTGGTAATGAAATTCAGTTTGTTCGTGGTGAAAAAAAGTTCATCAATGCTTAGATTTTGCATTTAATTGTTCCCTGTTCCCATTCTTTTAGTGGGCGTTGTCCGTTCACTGAAACAGCCTTTAAATCAGTGTACTGTGTTGCTTGTTGTTGGACCAGTTCGTGTTCTTTGTTTTGGATAGAGAGACGGAGACTCGGAACTTTATCATACGCATGTGCAACTAGTTCGAGTTTTGTCTCATAAGGTTGTGTTGGTGAATTGTTTCTGTCGGATTGATCAAAAGGATAAATTAGACTATTGTTGTAGTCTGAGTTTTCATGCATATATGTTCGTTGTCAGAAAGGTTATCACTGCTCCCAGTTCATGTACTTGCCAGATTGACACTGAAAACATCTTAACACATTTGTTTCTAACAAAGGATTTAATACCCATTTATTCTTGCAGTGTTTTCTAGATGGTAGACGCCATAACTCATGTGCACATGTCAAATAACTCTTCAAGGACACCTTTTTTTCAATAAAATAAAATAAAATAAAATCTTTGTCAGTCATTTGCTGTCACTCATTTGATATTCTGTTGAACTTGAACATCTTTTTCAGTCCTATGATTATGTCTCCAAGTCCATGATACGTGTGAAATAATTAGATGGACTCAAAGTTTGTGTATCCAACTGCATGATTCTTTTTTCCCCCATAACTGCAGGGCTTAGTGGTGTGTGAGATATGTGGCAGTGGCAGTGCCCCTCATCTTATTGCAAACTGCGCTAGGTGCAGTGCGCGTGAGCATTGGTACTCCTTTTCTTCTCTCCTAGCCCCTTGTTCTTCACATACTAAGCTCTAGGCAAATGTACATAAATATACATATGTTCATCTGTCAACATGTGCTGATCAATTGCTAGACACATTTGTTTGTAAGGATGTTTGGATAGTAGTGAATGATAACAAGAGAACAGAAGGCTTTGCCACAGATAACTCATGTAAAGATTATATAACTAAATAAGGATATTTCCATCTGTGTTGGTCTGTACAAAATGGCCACTATCTGTCAAAACGGTGAAATGGATGAATGGATTGCATTTTCTGAAAGCTTTTCTGTTTTCTATTTCCCAAAAAAAAAGGTACTGTATGCAGGTGTTGACGTTTCTGATTCCACGCATATGGTTTTGTAATAGTTGCCAACGAAAGGCCAACAGGGCACCCAGATCCTAGCCAAGGTAGCGACTTCTTCTGCTTGTTGGTAGTATGTTTTACGTAGCCATCGCCTGATTGCCTGAATGAAACTCTGGATCACTCACCTCCCCTGCAGCCTGCAGGTTCCGGACATGGTGTTGGGCACCAAATCCCCGACTGAAGTTGCAGGGTAGTAGCTGCTAGTGTTGTACTCCGTATTGGGTTGTTTTTTGTGTGGTTGTATTGGCTTCGCTGGAGCAACTGTCCCCGTGTGGGCTTGGCACTGGTGCTAGCATCAGAAAATATGTCGGATATTCTTTCACCGCGACTGAGCAATTTATAACATTGAGCAGGTAAATGCGATGGACGCTGTTCAAAGTTTCCTTATGAATTAATCTCCACATCAAAACTGTGCCACCCTACCTCCAATGTACTCTATCAAATGTAACTGAGGAACAAGCTTTTGTTGTCCCAATGCAATCAAGTAGGTGGGGGGAGTGCTGCTCCCCTCCGATTAACTCTAAAAAAAAAAGAATTGAACGTAGAATGATACCCAAATTTTCCTTTTCAGTGGCACATAATTTTAGCTCTAACAATAGAGCACACTGCCCACGGTCAGTTTTGAGGCTCATCTCCCATCATGATCATTCATCGCATAAGATAAAAGTGGCTTTGCTCGGTTGTGATTGCTGCGGCCGGCAGTGGGCAGTATGGCTACCTTCCCTTTTCCGCAGCCAGTTTGTTCAGTTGAGGAGGTTAAAATTTTTTGGGTACTGTAGCACTTTGTGGTAATTATTGTGTAACAATGAACTAACCAGACTTAGAAGATTTATTTTATAAATTATAGATAAACTATACAATTAATTATTTTTTATCTATATTTAATATTTTATGTATGTGTCCTAAAATTTGATGTGATTGGAAATCTTGAAAAGTTTAGAGGTTTTGAAGTGAAAAGACCTGAATCCTTCGTGAGCGTGCTATGCCGTACGTGTCCTATTAGCATGCGAAAGTCGAAACCGAGTTGGTGCGCTAGTTCTGTGATGGGTGTAAATGTGATTGATGGAAGTGGCAACAGGTACAGGTTTGAATGCACAAGATCTTGATTGGTTCACGTTGGAACTCATCCGGGCACATACTACCAGCCTGTCCTCTCGACGGCCAGGCTCGTAACATGCAATCGCAGTTTAGGGCCTCGCACCCAAAACTTTACAAGAACCCAAAAACTTATCCTGAGCCCGACGTGTCTTCTCCACCTTGGCGCGTCGTTCCCCACCTTCTCCCACCTCAATGGCGGCCATGGTGGTCTTCCCGTGGTGGATCCATAGAGCACTAGTTTTCCTATGGTGGATTCATAGAGCACAACGCAGATCCAGCAACGTGGTGATCTCCTCCACCTAGCAGGCGACGACAGCCCATCCCTCATCCTATCCATGGAGGGCGGCTCGATCTGCACCCTGACGGCGCCTCCAACCCATGTCCCTCTCCTCTTTCCTTTATCTTGCGTCTGTAGTAGATTTTGCTGTGTTGCAACAGTCTATTTGAGATGTTTCAGTTGTTGTTTTTTATTGTTACAATAATATATTTCTTTGTGTTTCAACTTCTTCATCTTAATATTGCAGTAGTACTGCTTTTTTTGAGATGTTGAAGTATGTTTCAGTTACTTCAATCTCATGTTGTAGTAGTTGTTTCATGTTGTTGCAATAATTTGTTCGGTGTTGTTGCAATAACATATTCACAATGTTTTAATGGTTTAACTTATTTGTTGCAACAGTTTATTTGGTGTTGTTACAATAAGATGTTCATGGTGTTTCAACTGGTTTAACTTATTTGTTGTAGCAGTTTTGTTCGGTGTTGTTGATGTTTGAGTCGTTTCATCCTATTGTTGTAGCCGTAAGCGGGAAAAGGGGCTAGGGGCTATGGCGGCAAGCTAAGGATAGTCAGAGGTGTTGGGGCCGATGAGGTTGAGAGTGGTGGATCCCGTACGCTGGGGGACGGGAGCAGGTTCCTTGCATGGGGAGCCGAAGCGGTTCCTTTCTTCTCCGTGCAGGGGCAGGTGGAGTCGTGTTCCATCTCTACTTTCTTTCTTTCTTTTTTCTCGATACGGGTCGGGTGGATATACGATATGTAATACGCGGTGTTCGGACGCTAGCGCTCGGATTGAACGTCCGGACGCTAGCAGTTCCGATTGTATAAGGGGAAAAAGAAACAAGGCCTTTCCGGCCCAGTTATAGCACCCAGGCCTAGCAGGCCCGATTACAGAACCAAACCAGCGGCCGACCAAGCACGCTTTCTTCTTCCTCTCTTCGCGGCCGCCGCGTCTCAACTTCTCAACGCTGCGCCAAAACCCTAACCTAAACCCCAACCCCGCCGCGCCTCTCCTCTCCTCCCCTCCTTTCACGTACTGCAACTCGGGACGAGCCGCCGCCAGTCTCGATGGGGAAGAGGAGCGGCAGCAAGAGGAAGGACAAGAACAAGGTCATTCTCCCGCCGGAGCTGCCGCCGGAAATCGACGACGATGAGGTGGATCTCAGCGACGAGGACATCGCGTTCTATGGTACCGACAGCAGCAACGTAGCTCACTTCCGCCACTTCGACAAGAAGTCCATCGACAGGTTGGTGTCGCTGGGCTCCGGGGCGCTGCACTGTGTCTTTCCAATTCCTCACTTCCCTCCCATCGGCGCCGCATCGCTCTTGATTGATTGAGCGTGGAATTTCTCTCTTTGGTTCGTGAAGGTATGTCGGGAGGGTCGCAGGACGCGACGAGGGCGAGGTCGAGCGCCTCTACGAGGAGCGCCAGAAGAGGAAGGCCACAGAGTCCTCGGGGAGACCCCGCGAGGATGATGACGAGTTGGAGGTCGACCCCGTCGACGCACTCCCCACCAAGACGCTGCAAGGGGAGCTCGTCTACAATAGAGGTAAACCGTTTGCGACTCACTCCAGTAGATACACAATGCCCATGACTAATCATAACCATCAAGTCCGAGTTTCCAGTGACATGATTATTGTAACAACATTTAATCTGTGCAAAACAGAAATGTCCTGTAAATTGCAATGCGCTTGAAGTTAATAAAAACATGTTACCACTTGCAAATGGCATTTTTACACATTGGTGTCTGAATTTTGAACAATGATGTTTTGTTTTTCTTCAAATTTGTTCTGTTTGTGGTGTACTGGTGTGAAACTGTGAATGCTCACATAACTTTGTAACATGTATGCCACATGCAGCAAAGAAAGCAAGGTCTGAAGACAATACCGGCAGTGTTAAGACTAAAGCTCAAGAGAATGGTGCAGATGCCAAGAAAATTATTAAGAAAGATGAACCAAAGGGAAAATCTAAAAACAAAAAGGGAGATGATAATAAAGTGAAAAATATTCAATCTCAAACTGAAGTTCCAAAGGGACAACTACACTCAAATGTCCTGGTACTACTTCTGTTCCTTTTTTTAAAAAAAAAAATGCATCAGTCAACATTCCATTTTTGAATTCTCCTTTCTAGTTGCTCACTTGCTCTAGTTCATTTTAGTGCTCACGGTGATATATATCCGATCATAAAAGTGTCATGCAGCATGACTGTAAATGAATTTGCTATGTTTGGTAGTAAATATGTAAGTATATTAAGCATATTTAACCTCAAGTAAGATATCGAAAGTGGTTTGTATATATCCCAGTTTCAAGGTTTGAGAACTCACTTGATGTTGACATAAAAATCATTTGTAAAAAAATGGTAACATAAAAATACTAGGCTGAATAAAGCACAAGTTTTTTGAGCCAAATTAACTATCTTGCTGTGTTTATCAAAGATTGGGTCAGTCTAACATACGACATAAGTGTTGGGCTGGGAGTGTTATACTGATTTACCATAATTTATACATTTTCTGATAAAAAAAATCCCCTCACATTCCTTTTTACTATGCATGACCCATGACAGGAGGAAGTGAAGGAGGAACTTTCAGCTGAGGAATTATTCGAAAAAAAGAAGGCTCAACTTGCTGAGTTGGGGATGGCTATGCTTGAAGATCCTGAGTCAAACATTAGATCTCTGAATGATATGCTAAGTATAAGCAATGACAAAGACCAAAAGGTTGTTAAACTTGGTCTGATGTCCTTGCTTGCTGTGTTTAAGGACATTATTCCAAGGTACGTTGCAATTAATTTTTATTATATACCTTTCCTGGTTTCTTTCCCCAAGTTACCTACACATGTTTTTTATGCACACTGCAGTTATCGGATTAGGCAGCTGACAGAAAAGGAGCTAGCAGTAGAAGTTTCAAAAGAAGTGAAGAAGACAAGATATTATGAGTACACACTTATTCGCTGCTACAAGGTCATACTCTGGGTCTCCTTCATGCATAGTGAAGTTTGCCTGGCCATGAACTATGCTAAATAGATATTATTTTCCTACTGATTTGAGCTGTTCATCTTCGATATTGTTGTATGGATAACTTCCCAAATTCTGATGGCTGAAGTTGGTTTTCTTTTATGAATTTTCAGGCATACCTACAGAAACTGGTATCGTTGGAGAAGCAGCCCCAGTTTTATACTGTGGCTGTTCGTTGCATGTGTGCTTTATTAGATACTGCCCCACATTTTAACTTCCGTGAAAACCTATTGGCTAGTGTGGTAAAAAATTTAAGCTCCTCAGACGATGTAGCAAGGTAAAAAATCTTTTGTGTGTTAAGTCCTTGGCTAGTCTGAAATTGCTTAAAATAATGTAGCTGATTACTTTATAAAAAAAAATATTGCTGTGTCAAACCACCATCCTTACGTTTTTGATTGATTAGATATACCATGGAGCTAGGTAGCAGAATAACTTTATAATTCATCTTACAGTGGTCTAAATTGTTTGAGTTTCCTTCTTTTTCCTTGAACTGAAAAGGATAGGTGGTACAAAACATTTATTTGAGCAAATATACCATACCCAATAGCACTAATTGTGGTATTTGTTGTTACTCCTTGACAGCATTCTCTTAGTAATTAATAAAACAAGGAGTATTTCATGTGATAATTTACGCTATTTTTACTTTGGCACAGTTTTGTAGTCCATTGGGTCACTGAAGTAGTCCACATGTGCCTAATTTTCCTTTGTAGGAAAATGTGTTGTGAAGCAATAAGATCATTATTTATAAATGAAGGAAAACATCGTGGTGAGGCAACAATAGAAGCAGTTAGGTTGATTGCAGATCATGTGAAGCTCAATGATTGCCAGCTCCATCCTGATAGCATTGATGTATGGTGATTATCGCCTGTCTTATTTGTCATATTATGTATTTAATGTTCATTTTGTACCTTTTTCATGCAGTTTTATGTTTAAAAGAAACTGAGCATGGATCAATATTCTATCGTTGCTGACTATGTACTGGGATGTTTATCTTAGGTCTTCCTGTCTTTGAGATTTGATGAAGATATTGGAAAAGATGAGACTGAGGAGGAAAAGGTGAAACCAAAGAAGAATAAACGTTGGCAAAAAAGTCAGGAGGTTCCGAAGCAATTGCCAGTTAATGATAAGAAGAAAACCAGACAGGAATTGATCTCAAAAGCTAGAGAGGAGGTAACATCAGATAAGAGTATAAGAAATTATTTATTGGAAGGCTCTGTGAATTCGTGTAATCATTTCCATTGTATTTTTTTCAGGTTGATGCAGATCTTAGAGCAGTTTCCTTCAGTCTTGATCCGAAAGAGAGAAAAAGGATACAAAAAGAAACACTTTCTGCTCTGTTTGAAACTTATTTTCGCATTCTGAAACATAGTGTGACCACTTCAAATTCAAGGTCTGTGTTTGATTTCTTTAACTGTATCATAACAAATAATCCCTTCTTTGTGGAATTATATGATCTGCCTTTTGTTTTGGATTTGACATGTTGATTTAATAGTATGAAATTTCACTTCATTTTGGAATGAAGTTACAATCTGACAGTCATTGTATCGTTAAAAATTCCAGGACCAAGGTGAATAATGTCTCCCCTAGTGGCTTGCACCCACTGCTCACTCCATGCTTGGCGGGCTTAGGAAAATTTTCACATTTAATTGATGTAGATTTCATGGGTGAACTTATATCTTGCCTCAAGAAGCTTTCTGGGTATAGCGACCGACAAGATGAAATTCCCAATGATAATGCACTGTCTGTCTCAGAACGTCTGCAGTGCTGCATAGTTGCGTTTAAAGTCTGGAGGAGCAACCTTGAGGCATTGAATGTGGATCTACAGGATTTCTTCGTGCAGCTTTATAACCTCATACTGGAGTATCGGCCTGACAGGTTTTGACTCCTTGCTCTTGATGATAGTCACAACGAACAACTCTCTGCCTTTTTTTTTAATCTATAGTTACCATTTGTTGAACAATCCAAGGTAACCTGCTACTATATTATTCTTTTCAAACAAAGGTACTCTTGGCAGATAGCAAAGTTTTATCACTAACCATCATTAATGCTTTTAATCTTGTTGAGATCCTTGGTTAATTATTGCTTCAATGCTATGGACATGCTGACAATGCCTATGATGCACTTATACATTTTTTTTTATTTTCTTCCCAGAAAAATTATTGTAATTGAAGAATGATAGTATTATGTCCATGCCTATTTCTGTTTTTTTTTTCAATAATGTAGAGACAATGCTATACACTAAATATTTACATGGTGATAGTTGTCGTCTTTACTTTTTTTCGTCTATTTTGGATAATTTTAGGGCTCATTTTTCTTGAATTAGCCTATGTAGTTATTAAGCTGTCTTGTTCCATTGAAATACTTCTTTCTTTTACATCCAGGGATCACGGCGAGGTATTGGCTGATGCTCTGAAGACACTTCTTTGGGAAGGCAAACAGCAGGATATGCTAAGAGCTGCTGCTTTCATTAAACGTTTGGCCACGTTTGCCCTCTCATTTGGCTCTGCAGAAGCGATAGCAGGTTTGTTCTGCAGTTCTCAACTTCTCGTTTTTGTTTGTCACATCCTTTTTGAGCTGATGCCTGCGGAACTTCTATAATATCCCAAGATGATTAAATAGTAATAAGGATGCAATGATTGCACTGAGCACTTGTCTCTATTTAGAAGTATTGGTTATACAATAAGTATTAGTATTTGTATTAAACCTGCTTGAATACATTTCATTACTGACTGCTCCCTCTGTCAATACAGCGTATTTTCATTTGACTAAGTCAACCCACTTCGTGTTTGACTAAAACTATAGGGAACATGTTAAATTCTACCACATCAAAATGTTAAGTTATAAAAATACATTCCATAATGTTTCTAATGGATCTTATATGATGTATAAAGATATATTCTTTTCTATAAATTTGGTCAAACTTAAGATGGGTTGACTTAGGACAAATGAAAATACACTATATTTCAGGATGGAAGAAGTAATGTTATGGGTATTAGTTATCAAGCATAATCTTTCCTCTTTTGTTTAATGTCATAATTGTGTTTGGTGATTATTTCAGCATTGGTCACACTGAAGCATCTCCTCCAAAAAAATAGCAAGTGTCGCAATATGCTGGAAAATGATTCTGGTGGCGGTTCTCTGTCTTGCTTAGTTGCGGTATACGTATTCTCATGTTCTTTTTTCTATAATTTGATATTGACATTTTGTATTTATTTGATCATGTTATTCCTCTTCTTTTATCCAGAAATACAACCCCGAAGCTACAGATCCATATCTGAGTGGTGCACTCGCTTCAGTCCTTTGGGAGCTCAGCCTCTTAGAGAAGCATTATGATATCTCTGTATCCTCAATGGCTTCGAATATCTTGAGTATGGCAAATTTGAATCCCACGCAGAACCCCGTTCCAATCTTGAATGTGAACCCTCTTGAAGCATACAGAGACCTGTCAATGGAAAGGGAACTATTAAAACCAGCTAGCAAATCATTGCCACTAAATCTCAAAAAGAAACGACGTGGCAAGGAGTTTGTTGCGCTAAGCCCAGATGTACTTAAGAAGGCAGATTGCTCAGTGGATAAACATGAGCTCGAAGAGAAGTTGCAGAGCCATTTCGCTGTGCTAAGAAGCATCTCGGAGAATGAGAGGTTGAGGGGCGAGCTGAACCACACATTGTCATCCATAAACATGTACAAGGAGTACAAGAAGCAGCAGAAAAAGAAAAACATGAAATTTAAGACCGGGAGGAAAAAGGTAGCAAAGGTTTAGGGCTTTAGCCGTCTTATGTTCCGGGGATCTTTGCGCTCCACTGGTGAATGGGTGTAATTATCCCAAAATTTTGGCTTATTTCTCATGGCTACTATAGCACAGTTTTCTGCTACCCTTTTTGCCGTTTCTGCACACGATACATATTGAAAGATTTGTGTCCATTCGTGATAATTAGAAATAGTTCAGGCCCTATTTGGGGAGCTGTAGTTTTTTCAAAAGCATCTGAAAAAACTTTAATGGCAAACTGAAAAAAGCTGCACTGCAGTTTACCGTCAAAGATTCTTCTCTGGCTCACAAGCCCTCCAAACAGGTCCGCACGGTGCAACAGTTTTTCGGGCTTTCGAGTTAGGCCTTTGTTTAGTTCACCCAAAATCTAATTTTTTTTAAGATTTTCTCTCACATCAAATCTTGCTTAAATATATCTTTTGAGTTTAGTTAGTCTGTAATTGGACAATAATTATCAAATAAAAACGAAAGTGCTACAGTACCTAAAAAATTTTGGAAAACCGAACAGGCCTCAGACGGAACCAGAGCAAATATATAGGGGGGGCGAGTATAGAAGATATGCATGAAGATTACACTTGGCTTAAGCTCCATCACTTAAAAATAACTAACTTTGCATTGCATGTACTCTTAAAGAAAGTTTCAGGAGTTAGGGGGGGCCATGCCCCCCACTGGCCTTAGAGAAGAACCTCTGATGGTAAACTGAACTCGTCAGTGCAAATATATTCGATCTAACAAAAGAAGAAATTGCGCTCAAAAGAAGAAAAGTGGCCCTTAGGAGAGTGACTTGTGCGCATCCATGGCATTAGCTAACTGGAAACTAGTGCTAGTGTTCTTTGGTTTTCTATGTATCGAAATTGCTTTTCTATATACTAAGGTTATATTTGGTTAAACTTTTTTAAACTTTGATAAAAAAATCTAGAAGAAAAAACATTAAGAATATATTTTTATAAGGTGCTCATTTTATGTTATAAAAATTGTTACTTAAAGTTAGACAAACTTTAAAAAATTTGACCAGCAATGATTCTAGTTTTCAATAAAGTTAGTCAAATTCGCAATGATTCTAGACATTAATTTATTCATGGATGGAGTAATAAAACAGGGGCTCCTGCAAACTTTAATTAAAAGAAAAGGTACAGTGCAACCGTCACAAGCTTGCGAGAAACCCTGCTAGCCACATTTGAAAGGAAACAGTAAGTTTGCAAAAATTAAAGTGAATTTGAGCGATTTAATGTTAAAGAACAGGCTCGTGTTGTAAGCCTGCATGTCCTCCAGGGTGCCAGACTACGACCCACCTATTGCAGCAACTGAATCCTTGTCAATTTGTAGACAAGCCTATAACATTTGCAGATGACATTTCTCTTGAATTTGCTGTCACACTCAATTTATGTAAAATACAGAGACCTTCCGTTGAACTCCCCGAAACAGGGAGCCTACATGTTACAGCACAGTAGATACCAGCAGCAGTTTAACCCTGTAACCCCCTGTTCATGAGAATGGAGCAGGGTTGACGACTATATGCCGAAGCGGATTCGACACATCACCGCCGCCAGCGTGCTTAACAAACTCTGCAGGAGTGAGGAAGCTACCATGGCAGACGCATACTATCCTCACATCCTCGCCTTTCTTGTACCTGTACAGGAAGCCGTCGATCCTCCTGGTGTTAGGCCCTTCTACCTTGGATGAGACCATTGGCATGTCCTCCATCATGAGCTTCCTGATGTCACTGGTACTGCTCGTACGTGTTGTGAGGGACCCAAGCGTCCGCAGGCGAGGCTGCTCTGTGGGAGTGCCATTTAGTGGCTTCTCAGCCGCTTTGGTTGGAGGAAGCATGCTATTTTGATTTGTGTTATCAGAGGTTGATGGACTCCTAGCATCTGTGGACTGGTTAATTGCGCTTCCACCAATACCTGGGAATATACAACAGCAAAGATTTTGAGATTATTTGACGGGAGAAAATGCAAGCAGAAACTGGAGGAACAGTTTGTTCTCCTTTTCCCGACAGCACAATCATCAAAACTAATGCAAAACTATTTGGTCCAAGTACTAACCATAGATTGGAATGTAAATCAAACATCATGGTCTACTTCAACAAGAAACTTCAGGGAAACTTCAGAGAAGATTAAGAGGTCAACGGTTCAAAAGAATGGAACTTTTGATAAGCAGTTTGCAAATGCAAGCATGTAGAAGTTTTGAATTGTTGTGTATTAGCTTCCTATGATTCAGAAAACAGTGCCTATCAACCTAAAGTTAAGCATCACTTCCAACATGGTATGCAATAATTGTTGAACCAATTCACACTGAATTAATCAAAATCGAAACGCCTCTTGTCAACATAAGCTTGGACAAGCAACTGAAGTCCCAGGATTCAGCTGCAAGTTGAGGAGAAATGGCAATTGATGAAGAGAGGAAGAGACAGTCTCGAAAGGAGATAGATGTCAGATAGCCAAGCAGCGAGAGTTCAGCTAATCTTGGCAAGTGGTGTGAAGTATAACTTTACTGCCAGTATATAACATAATATAAATACAAACTTGTTATGAACTTGACATAAGCTTTGACCAGGGCGTTTGTCTACATTTTTGTTCATAACAACACAATCCCAAATACCGAATTCAAGAAAAACGAATTCATCACATACAAAAGCATTATCTTTTTCTGAAGTACTTGGTTTACTACTTGTTCACCAGTTGGGGAAGTGAAAGGTTAGTTTTCCTATAAGTTCACTTAATGTAGCAAAACAACACAATTTCCAATTCATCTGCAACTACTAGTTTGAAGTTTTCACAAAGCTTGAAACTGAGACAAAACTCGTGAGACTTAGTGTTGTGTGACATACAAAAACTGTAAGATCTGCTCATTCACCGAATTGCAATGGACAATGTACGGTCGCTGAAAGCCAACTAAAGTTGCAGAGAGGCTGGCGAAGAACAGGGGAGGTCAGAAAAAACTAGAACATGTGCATCTGTTTGGAGTTTTTCTTTCAATTGGGTTTAGATCAATTTCTGATTAAACCTACATGCAGGCCATTAAAATCATAATATGAATGCAATTATTCCCCACAATTGCAAACCTAAGACAAGATCATGAGAACAGCTCATAAAATGTTGTCTAGACCTTTTGTCCATGCTGGGATTTGAGAAAGGATTGCTATAAATTTGGCTTACTGAAATAAAGAGCTTGTGGTATGCACTGTTTTGAAATGAATATGCCATATATTTCCTGCTATGGTGGTTCAGTACATGCAACTTTCCATCTCACGTTCACATTATAGTGCCACTATATGGCACTGGATTGTACTTTTGAGATGTTAGTTAGTGTTCCATGTTGGGAGATTGACTGAGTCCAAAAATGACATTTAGTTATTCCTAGGCTTCAGAAACTAAAGGGGCTTTGGGATTTAATCCCAGAATATCCAAAGTAAAGATGCCAAAATTGCAGTTGCTTGGATCTGGACCTGTGGCTGTGAAGCACTAACGTATAGGGCTCATTGAACCCTAAAAATATTTTTTTAGCCCAAATCTACATATTTAATTAAGAATTATAGTAGTTCAAAATCTTTCCTTGCCAATACAACTAGAGCTTATGGGATGCAGTACACGCGACTTTCCATCTCACTTTCACATTGTAATGTCATTATATGGCACTGTGCTGTACTGTTCAGATTGCATGTTGCCATATTGACAGAGTCCAAAAATGGCAAAATTTAGTTATTCCTAGGTTTCAGAAACTGAGGGCCTCCGGGATTTAATCCCAGAATATCAAAATTATAGATGCCAAAACTGCAGTTGCTTGGATCTTGACCTGTGGCTTGAGCCACTAACATATAGGACTCATTGAACCCTACGCCCAAATCATCTAGATATTTAAGAATTGCAGTAGCTCAAAATATTTTCTTGGCAATGTGACTACAGCTTGTGGGATGCAATGTTTGAAGCAGTGGTCAGCCGTCGTGCCGCCTTGCTACGATTTGTTCTGCGCAGGCAACTTTACATGCTCCCACCATGTTGCTAAATGCCCAAACTAGAGCAATAGATTAAAAGGATTGGATCACATATTAACACATCCTAAAATTATGATCCAAGCAAAAAATAAAGTGCGAGGGTATAGAAGGTGGCTATCCTTAAGGCAATTGTGGTGTGGTTACAGGACCAAATCCTGGATATGAGCAATAGACCAACCAAGCATGCAGTTGGCTGGCGTGGCTAGCTAGTAGGCACACATGGACTAGGCAATGGCTGGAGCACCTATGTGGCTGGCACACGGGAAATTCTGAAGTCAACCGTATTCTCCTGCCCAAATCTGGTGCACGGCACGAAGACTAAGTTGCTGACTAATGCATAGCAAGTCGTGATATGTGATATGAAAACAAGCATTCGATCCATCAAGCTTCAAGCAGCAGCAACTAGAAAAACCATGGTAGCCGAACATGAGAATTTGTAAAAAGCAAACAGAAGTAGCTGTTTGAGTTAATGATACGATCCATCCGTGTATACCTTGCTCGGTGGTGCTTACAGAGTTGCTCCCCTGCGAGGCGTTGGACCTCCTCCCGCTGCCGACGGCGGCGTTCGCGTTCGCGTCCGCGGCTGCAGCGGCGGGCTTGGGTCCGGCGGGGACCAGGGAGGCCATGGAGGAGTTGCGCCGCTCGACGCGCTTCCGGCGCGCCTCGAGGCGGCGGCGGCTCTGCATCTCGCGTCGGCGCCAGCGCTCCTCCTCGGTCTCGGTGGGCAGCGAGGTGGTGCGCAGCAGCGGCAGCGGCGCGGCCGGGGACGGGTCGGCGTCGGCGTCTCCCTCGCCGTGGAGGGAGGAGACGGAGCAGACGGAGGCGATGGAGGAGGAGCGCGCGAGGCGCGGGCGCTTGGCGGCGGCGTCGGTGCCGAAGCGGCCGCCCAGGGAGAGGCCGAGGCTGAGCTCGACGTCGTCGGACTGGCCTCCGGCGCCGGCGTTGGCGGCCTTCGGCGACCCGGACCCGGACCCCTCGCCGAAGACGCGCAGGAAGTCTCTGGACGCCATGGGCCGGCCTCGGCCTCCGTGCCCCCCACACGGTAACTAACACAGCCTTGCAGGAGGCTGCTCCCAAGCAAGGACGAAAGCTTGGGGTGGGGGGAAGAGAGAATTGATTTGATTAAGAAGAATCCATGGCGGCGCGCAACGACGAATCGGGGGGGGGGGGGGGGGGGGGGCCCGACCAATCGGCTGGGGGGACGCCCCCCGCGGCCCGGCGGAACGAACCTCAGCCGGAGGGCAGGCCGTGCGGGGGGGCGGGGAGCCCGCGGTGGGCAA
>Ga0182004_10000594_pt1 | contig 22980 bp, 17 predicted proteins | sample Sormic07211540_1_FD_120479 | JGI IMG/M metagenome (GOLD analysis project Ga0182004, IMG submission 120479) | Endophyte microbial communities from Sorghum bicolor roots, Mead, Nebraska, USA - 072115-40_1 MetaG | ecosystem: Host-associated > Plants > Roots > Unclassified | place: USA: Nebraska...
AATCTTTTGACCTTAGTTAGTCTATGATTTAACAATATTTACCACAAACAAACGAAAGTGTTACAGTTCCGAAAACTTTTCAGTTTTCAGAACTAAACAAGGCCTGGGTTGAGATATAAGGGGTGTTTCTTGTAACTTCAAGCCAAATAAATGAAGCATACACGTGCCACGAGACCAAAAACAGATGCCCTCAGTTTTAAATCGAGATTATAGAAAAAGGTTTTTTTTTAAAAAAAGAGACACTGTTCTCTGATGGAAACCAGCGTTAGGTGTCCATGGGCAGAGTCCTGTGCCTGTCGCTAAAAAATTCAGTAATCACGCAAAATCCCTTGAGCATCGTATCCTCAACGCTAGTTCCGCAGCCGATCACATTGTCAATCGATGAGTCAACAGGATGATCTGGTGTTGTAGACTCGTAGGTATTCAGCCGATCACATTCTGTTGTACTAGAATCTTCTGTGTATCAAGGCTTTGCTGTACGTGTTCAGCGCTTGCTCCCACCACAAGAGCAGATTGTATTACGATATTGGCTGGCCAGTTTAATTTGCCTCATCGAAACAGCAACACCCTGGGGCTCTAGCTACCATGTGACAGTTGGCGCGACGCCGGCCTCGGAAGTTGTGGTCGGTCAGATTCAGATAGGCCTTATCGGAGGCAACGTCCATCGAGCACTCCAATTGGCCTTCCGTTTCAGGCTTTCAGCCATCCCGACAACATCCTCGACGATCGCCTCCTGATTCCGGCGCTGACCACAAATGCAGAGGGCCCAGCGGTGGTGCGCTTGTGGCACACGGCCGCATGCACGTGGCACCTGATGCTGCTCACCTACGGCCGCAAGTGTCCTTTCAGGAGGTGAGGGCGAGAGGCCACACCCCAAACAGCGACATCTTCTTGCCCCTCTCTATTCTCTCCCTTCTAGGAGAAAATGGCGACATTTAGCTATCTAATAGTGACTGGTGCCCTGCCAATTGGCAAGCGAATAATAAATAAATTGCAAACAAGGCATGCTTGGACCGGAGAAGAGAAGGTTATGCATCGTTTTCTTTCTTCATCATCAAAAGAATCACAGCTCAGCTGGAACTACTGGGTCTGTGGCAGCCAATGATGGATCCAGAAACGACTCAAAGGAGGGACTAAAATTAGTGCAAGGTATTTTTAGACACATCAGGTAAAGCTAAATCTATATTCTTATAGATTATCTTAGGCTAGATAAAGAAACTACTAAAAGGATCGCGCCCGGGGCTGGATCTACCCCTGGTGGCAGCCAGCCTGAAGGTGAAGGATTTTGAATTTGGGAGGACGGATCAATTACTCAAGAACAATGCAGACATATACTCTCCAATGCATGCATACTACCATGGACAAGCCTTCATGTGGTATCTCCAAATAACCATGGACCGTTGATTTGGATGTTTTTTACCACATATTACTTCATATAGGAGGTAATAATAGAATTAAATATTTAATTGGTTTTAATTTTGGAAGAAAAGAAAATTTCCAAATATGTGGACTATTTCATTTTGACAAGTTGGTAGATCTATTTTTTGTTAACATGATAGAGAATTAGCAATTATATTTTTAACGTGATAGGTCTGTATGCATGTATGGTGCATAACATAGTAATACCGATTTTTTGAACGTGATATACATAGGCACGTGATGTTTTTTTTTTCTAAGCACAAGGTTTGTATGGCATCGATTAGTAGGGATGTGATCATATATGACGAACAACTTTCATCGATGTAAAGCTTTTTTATAATGTGGTCAAATGCAAAACTGTGATCCTCCGTGTGACTTTTTCAAACAAAGTAATATATTGAATAATAATAAAACTGTGATCTTCTTGATTGCATCTCTTGCACGTTCGTACAAGGCACACGATCTCAGCATATATAACATGTGCACAATACCCTAGCAAAGGATCTAAATCAAGAGCTCTGATTTGTTTAAGAAATTACTTTTTGTGGGAGTAAAGGGGTGTATCGTAGCAAACTCCTATGCCTACCATAGGTCATCGATTTGCCACGTTATGGCGTGTAAAGTCGGCCCCATCTTAGAAAACGGAAATACCGAAAGGGCTATAGTAGTAGGAGCACTGCAAAACAAACAACTATGGTCTTGTTTAGTTTCAAATTTTTTTGCAAAATAGAAATAATAGCACTTTCGTTTGTATTTGACAAATATTGTCCAATCATAAACTAACTAGGCTTAAAAGATTCGTCTCGTCAATTCCGACCAAACTGTGTAATTAATTTTTATTTTCGTCTATATTTAATACTTCATACATGCGTCTAAAGATTTGATATGACGAAGAATCTGAAAAATTTTACAAAATTTTTTTGGGAGGCCTATGCCACCTCGCCCCATGCGAAATTTATAAAGTCCAAGAAAGAAAGACGTGCCAGCCACGACGTGCCATTCATCAACACCAACCCACCCAACGGCGACGCGCCACTGCTACTCTGCTCCAGAGCCTTCATTCCCAGGTGCCTGCTGTGCTCCTCCACCTCACGTCCTCACCTTTCTACCTCCCCTCCGACCCCCTGCGGCCATGGACACCGCCGCCGCTGCCGCCTCGGCGCAGCGACGATGGCTGCTGTGGGCCAGGCGCCAGGCCGCCGCGTACCTGGCCGCGGCAGGCGGGGGCGACGACGGGTGGGCGGCGTCCGCGGTGTCCGCGGTCCGCGTCGTCGTGTGCTTCCTGGCCATGGCGATCACCACGGCGGCGTGGGCGGTGATCATGCTGCTGCTCCTGCCGTGGCCCTCCCAACGCATCCGCCAGAGCAACGTCTACGGCCACGTCACCGGACGCATGCTGGTATGTACCTACGTCGTGCACTCATTCTTGGCTTCGCCTACAAAGAAAAATCTGCAGGGCGATCGACGATCCTTCTCTTCGGTTTCACTATTGTCATTTGTTTTCTACTACTAGTATAAGTTTTTTTCTTCAATCATAATACGGAACAAGACGCTCATGAATGTGCACCAACTCTCGGATTTCGAAATTCAAAATACACTTTTTCCAACGACTTTGGAACGTTCACATCAACTATACCAAAGTTATTTGAAAATTCTGAATTTTGAATTTTGAATTTCGAAATGGAGAAAATAAAATAATTATTTAAGACTCTAAACTATTTCGAGTGAAAATTTGGATACATCACGTCAACTTCGGAGGTCGTCCAAAAATTTTAAATTTTAAATTTCAAAATTTAAGAATTATAAAAACAGATTTTTGGTACTCTAAATAAATTAAAATAAAAGCCTATTAATTATAAATTTGGGACAAATATTTTATAGCACATGTTTTTTTTTAAAAAAAAGAAAATTTCTAGCACGTGTTTTGACATTGAGCATTTTTGCAGCTGTGGATTCTGGGGAACCCAATCAAAGTGGAAGGCGCCGAGCACCTCAAGACGAGGGGGATCTTCATCTGCAACCACGCGTCGCCGCTGGACATCTTCCTCGTCATGTGGCTCGCTCCCACTGGTACCGTCGGAATCGCCAAAAAGGAGGTCAGCACTCAGGACACGACATACACTGATACACACACACAATGCAGCTAGCGTCGTCCCTCGTCGAATGACTTGGCCTGGCTGCCGCCTTCTGTGCTTTCTGTCACACAGATCATCTGGTACCCGTTGTTCGGTCAGCTCTACGTGCTGGCTAACCACCTGCGCATCGACCGCTCCAACCCTGCTGCTGCAATCCACTCCATGAAACAGGTAGATACACAATTACTATTATTGAATAGATATTTGAATCATTTTTTAATAAATTTATTTAAAGATAAAAATATTGCACGTATTTTTATAAATCGAGCACGTAAATCGCGAGAGAGGTATACTCCTAAGAGCAAGTATTATAGCAGGCTGTAAGCCGGCTAAATGCTGAGGTGGAGGAGAGAGAAGATGAGAGAGAGTAAAAGCGGGCTGTAGGCTTAGAGCCGGCTCAGACACAGAAACCAAAAAAATCTGGGAGATAGATAAGTGGGTCATGTATTAATAGTGATGAGCTAACCATTATATGAGTGGGCTGCAAGAAGGCTGTAAAGAAATCTTACAGTCTGCAGCTGGCTGTATTATAATACTCTAAGGTGGGAGCATTCTCGTGTCTTGTGTCCTTGAGCCGTGGCCTTGCATTGTCCCCTGCAGGTCGCCCGTGCAGTGGTAAAGAACAACCTGTCCCTCATCCTGTTCCCGGAGGGCACACGGTCCAAGAACGGCAGGCTGCTGCCCTTCAAGAAGGGGTTCGTGCACGCCGCGCTGCAGACGGGGCTGCCCGTCGTCCCCATCGTGGTCACCGGCACGCACCTGGCCTGGAGGAACAACAGCGTGCGGGTGCGCCCGGCGCCGCTCACCGTCAAGGTCCTGCCGCCGATCGGGACCGGCGGCTGGGAGGAGGCGCGGGTCGACGAGCACGTGGAGGCCGTGCGGTCGCTGTACGCCTGCAACCTCCCCGACTCGCAGAAGCCGCTCGACGCTCTGGCCGCCCGGAAGAGCGACTGATTTGTCACCGCCCTGATGATGATTCTTGCAAGCAGTGTTGAATGTTGATGAGTATATATTCTTTCTGCACACAAATATGTTGATGAGTATATATTCTTTCTGCACACAAATTGTCCTGGGGGGACGCAAAGCAAAAGTTTTTTGCACAGCATAGGAAACTTCTGTGGAAAATATGTAACATTTCAGCTGAAATCCATGTGTGTTATTTGGTAAGGTGACAAAAAAAAATACACAGGAAACGCTTCACTGTAGGTGAATCTTTTGCCAATGCGGCAATAATGCAGGTCCTGTTATACAACTGGGAAGAGAAGAACAGTAGTGGAAGTGTTTGATGTTAGGCAGGGGCGCAGGGCCGGTTCAGCTCTGTCCATTGTAGGTTCATCCAATCCAACTGAGGATCGAAGCATATTCTCTTCTTCTATGTTCTAAACAAGATCAATCGTATGAGCATGATGTATACACAGGTCAAATGTGGGTCGTCCTAGTTCCTCAGCAAACTAAGTGGAAGACTGTTTAATCATGGAGTCTCTTTCCCACTGGAAAACGCCAGACTTCTCAACATCATCTAGGGATAACACCGGGAACTCTGACAGGCAGGCACTGAAGGCATTGGAAAATAGGACCAGAAGGCTTCGGCAGGCCTGCTCTTCTTCCAGGCGCTCCATCTCGGTGCGATGCAAAGCAGAATCCTTCCAGGGTTGATAGTAATGCCTGAGATTGAATAAACACGATTAATTCCATGATATACCAGATATTCAGTGCTTATGTCATCATGTGAGAAACATATAAAAACTTAAAATGTTCTAAGCCCATACCATCTCCATGCAGGATTAGATTCAGTTGGGCAGCGTATCTTTGAGCAAAGCATTTCGATTTTCCCACGGTTGTCAGCCAGGTGTTTGTTCACTGTTTCATCAAGGTAAAAAAAAAGAGAGTGAGATGCATCATTATTGCAGTAGAGAGATAAGAGCACAAAGGCACTATATGTTTGCAACTGTAACACAAGAAATTATCCTAAAATTGATAGATTAATTTAGGTGCATTGAAGCTCTTCATGATCAGCATCAGAATGCAGCAAAGTCCAGTGTACCTTGCTTACTGGATCTGTCAAGTAGCAACAAGCAAAGGGCTGTAACAACTGATGGCAAGGAATCACTGTTCTTTGCCACATGGTCTTGAAGGTACAGTATAATGACAGCTAGAGTATCATTTGCACTGCAACTCGTTGCCGTTTCAACCCTTTCGCATGCATCGCCCAAGAAAGACCTAAGAGATTCAAGACTGCTGGTGTTCCGTGTAAGATCTACACTCTTTCCATGAGAGATGCTAGATATCTTTCCAAGTATTACAGAAGCGGCTAACAAGCGCAAAATCTTTGAAAGTAGAGACTCGTTTCTCGGTGGCTCTTTGCAGGATATTTCCAACAGAGATCTTTGGTTGGAGTACAGCCAGAAGATGCTTGAAGTTGCCCAAGAAACAACCATTGATATTCTTGACTTATCCTGTGAAACAAAACAAAGATTTACATATAACATTTCATATAATACTTGGTCAGACAACACATTGACAATGGTATACGAATGTGATTTTAGTGGCTTGTGAAGTAAAGGCAGTGCATGAACAAAGTACCATTTCAGATAAAATTGGTATAGGACCATTCATCAGAATGGCATCGATACCAAGTTCCATTGCAAGCTTATGCTCTGTACTTCTTGAGCTACCACCAATAGCTTGGCACAGATTAAATACACCATGGAGGGACAAGGTAAAATGCGGTTGGTATATCTTCCTTTTCATAGACAACCTCATTGTCGATGCAATCACACTTAGCACTGAAGTCAACAAACGAGCATTTCCTTTCAATAATTTGGCATTGTTAATTAGGAGGACAGAAAGGTATGATGATATTGACGAGAGCTGCTCAAGGGCAGTTTCTTGGAGCCAATCTGTGATTATTCTTGATGATATCAAACCATTGATTACCTGAAGAAAGGAAAAAGGTATAGGATTGACCAAAAAAACAGCTTCACAAAATTGCTACAGAGCAAATACATCCATAGCTAGCTACCATAGATGTCAAAGTTGAGAATGTCGCCAGGCCACAATAAGATGTCAAAGTTGACCTCTGATGGAGGATTTATGTCACACCAAGGAAAAATATACACAGGAACTAGTCATTCAATCATTTATTCATCAATTATAGCATTCAGATGAACAACGCTACAACTGACAACAATAGCCGTTTGTGCCAAACCCAAAACTATCCCTTTATAAATAATCTAAGCAAATGTGGGTTTCAGAAATGCTTGCTAGACAAAACTGCTCAGAACTATACTAATAGAATAGTTGATTTTAACCTAGATATGGAGCTGATGCACCAATTATTAATTAGACTAGGATTGCAAAAATTCCATCTCCATCTCTAACATAATGAACTTCCTCAAGACTGTTTATGAGAGTGAGTTTAACTAAATGCAGATCAAACATCAAAATAACAGATCAATATGTCCTACATAATATACCAAACAGTACACAAACCAGTTATATGCTTTAAAAAATGATAGTATGGTCCTCATGTTCAACAGAACATTCATGAAACAGTTGATCAGTTGCCAGTTGCAGCCAAGACTCATCAGTGCAGAAAACATGAAAAATCACGTGCTCTATTTTTTTTTTCCTTCTGAAGGGGTGTGCACTATAGCAGAAAGTAATGTATATCAGTGTTTTACCTCCAACGCTAACTCAGTTACTCTAGAACAGGAGCTTTCAGAACCAACAGACCCTTCACTACGGACTGAAATAACAGACAATAACCACAACAGAATGCCAGACTCTTTTACTAGATGATGAGCTAGAACTGGCAGCTTGACACACTTCTTCAGCACCTACAATGCAAAAGCAAGGATATCAAATATAAATAAATATTCAAATCTCCAAGCAACTATCAGATCCAGGAAGTCAACTGTACTAAATAAGATAACTACAGAATTTACCTTAAGGACTAAAACCTTTGATTCAAAATCTGAAACAGATGAAGAACAGAAGGCAAGAACAAGCTCTAAGACTCTTCCTCTCTTGTATATTTTAGCATCATCAGGTAGATTTGATCCAGCAGATAATAACCGAAGCATCCACAAACGTTCAGCTTTAAAATGCACAGAACTGCTCTGCAATAAGGTTGGAAATAACGGAATGCTCTGCAACAAAAAGGATAATAATATTACTAAAATTCAATACCTCTGAATATACACTGTGAGATGCTACATATATGCAAATAAAAAAGGAAAGAATGGTTACCTGCAGGCTGACAGAAGTGGAATGCATTAAAAAATTTCTAATGACAGTAAATTGAGCATGTGAGCCATCCAGTAGCGTCAAAGATGCTTCTGCGGCAAAAACAGCAATAATGGAAGGTATCTTCTGCCACTGTTCGGATATCCCATTCTGAAGGTATGTCAGAAGGAGCTGAAGCTGCCATGTTTCCTTGCTTCTCTGAGCATACTGTAATATGTAAAAGTACATTTTAAGTGGTTGGATTTTTCATGAAAATAACAGTCACGTTTTGCACAGGAGGATAAAGGATCTCAAATACAGAATACCATACAAGTGCCTTTTGCACTCAGATCTATGTCATAAAAGTGCTCCCAGAATGTCAATGGGCATAATCTTTATGCGATTCAAGTCAAATAAGCATAAAAGTCATCACATGTGAATAACATTAACAAATAAAAAAATGTATACTACAGTAATTTCAACATACTTAAATAAGCATATAAACATTCTAACAAATGCTAGAATTGAACATACTGATACAAGCATGTATATTAATCAGCAATATGTTTGCTAAGCAAAGATAAGTTGTAACATAGAAAATCCAATATAAGCAGATAGGAGTAGTTGATAAGTATATAAACCAATTGAGACAATAGGTAAAATTTAGAGATTCATGAAACAGCAGGTACCTCAAGGGAATTTTTGAATGTTCCTAGGCACTCATAGCCCAACATCCTTAATTCGTGATCAGGAGACGCTATACTAACAAGTGTGATTGCAAGAAGCCCTAGTCGGGCAAATTCAGCAGGCTCAATGTAACCCATGTGAAGGGTATGAATTGAGAATCGCAATATAAAAATAGGATCGTAAATCTGAACAATATCCATTCTTTGAGATGTTACCTGCCAACCAGAATCAGATGAAGATAGATCAGCGAGGTAGATTTAAATAACATTACCGTGAAAGCACAAAACCTAGAACAATACCCAAAGTTCAGTTGACAATATTATTCCAGAAATTACCTCGAAACTATCAGCAAAGTTATCCCTTTGAAGCTGTTCCAGTGAGAAAACAGAAGCCCTTGAAGATCTTTTATAGCAATATAGCAAAGATGTCTTTGCACAGAGCTTGGAATCAACAGGTATGTTCTCCCGAAAGAGCGTCCTTCTCCTTTCAGTAATTTCAGCATTCTCTGTGCTATGCGTATCTGATTTTGAAAAATCAAGTTTCAGTTCTTCTCTGAATTTCAGAGCAGAAGTTCCCCACAGATGATCGACTTCAGTAATGGTTCGGCACTCGGGTGACTCTATCTCATTCATAAGGTGAAGTATCTCCAAATCTGTTTCACTAAGGGTTGCGCCATAAACAGACAAAAGCAAGAAAACTAATTCTCTTGACTCACTCAATTGGCTATTATTCTGTTGTCTGCTCTTAATATCATACAGTACCCTTAGTAATCTGATGGTTTCAACTCTTCTCTTTTCTGCAATAGAAATTTCTGCCTTATTTTCTTCCATGAAAGAAGAATCAACTAATTTCAAAATACTTGGAGCTGGCTGTAGCATCCCCCCTGTGGTGTTACAAGCAGATGGATACTCAGAAACTTCATTGCATGTTATTGTCGATACAAAATTGGAGTGACCCAGTATAAGTTCAAGAATTTCATCAGCTGAGAACCTTCCATGTGATAGCACAACAAGAATACATCGAATTGCTTTTATTGTGACAGGATCATTGAATCTATGCAAGAGGGATGATCTGATGAATTGGGCAAGGAAAGGTATTGATTTCAGCTGATTTAGATAGCTTTGAATCTCTGAAGACAGTTCAATGATATTCTTGAGAATTACATATTCCAGAAAACCGATGACCTTTCTTTCCTTGGTAGAGTGTGAGAAGATATTGTCACTCAATGGGAAATTCATGAGTATTCTATCGATAGTTCTGACCAATATGCTAATGAAATTTAGCTTTGCTTTGTGCACTCTCTTGGACTCCCTCTCTGAAGCTACTTCATTGGACAATGATTTTCTAGGAGATAATAACAGTCTAATTAGTGATACCTTCGCGAACAATTCATTAGTAAACTTCATAATGCCATTGCACGAAGTGGGATTAATATCATTAACATCAGAATCTAATAGCTCAGATGACTCTGGAATAATTGAACTAACTATTTCCAAGCGCCGTTTCCATGAAATTTCTTTCGATGCAAAGTAATAGTGCAACATCGTAACTGACTTCCCCAAGAGAGTGCTACTGAAATAAACCATTATATCTTCAACTGATGTGGGTGTAAAGTCCCTAAAATCTTCCTCAAAAATGCTCCGGGTAACAAAGCTTTTCCAACTTGAAAACCCTTTATCACATAATAGTAGTTCAGAATAAAAGATTGGAACTGGTTCAAGGAATTCAGCACACTGCCCATCATCATCGCTGTGAAACTTCAAGCATGATAAAGCAGCAGGCAACAGAAGAATAGCACCATCTGCTTGAGCCCATAAATTGTTAGAATCAGAATCCTTGACTTGCAAAAGAGAAGTGTCTTTATTTAAAATTTCCAAGAATATCTGGCTAAAAAAGTTCAGATGCATAGGACTTGCTTCCAAAAGCAACAGGATTGCTTTTGCTTTAACCTTAGATGTGCGAAAGATGCAGTGATGAAGAGTGTCAATGGGAGTATTGATGGCCATTGTAGATAATATCATATGGAATGCAATATAGTCAGTGTTCCATCCTGCATATCTTTCTGTGTGATGAATACGACACAGCATCTTCAGCAAGCAATGATCAGCAAATTCAATATTCCACTTAGTAGCAAAATGAAGAATGATGTGATAGGCTTGCTGCATGGCATTGATATCAGAATTATGAATCTCCAAGTCCCCAAATAGATGGGATTCTGATCTCTGACCAGTTTTTTGTAGATAACAGCACAGCATTTCCATGGCGACATCAGTAATATATAGGCACATCAAAACAACAGGAACAAAAGCAGGTGAACTGGAGCTGTGACCGTCCAATTTTGAGAACATCCAATTTGCAAGGTTCAGGAGTTTGACAGGAGAAAAGAATTTTGACAGTGCGCGAACCATGTAGAAATTTGGCAAAAGCAATCCAAAGTTTACTTTGTCCATGCAGAGCTCAAACTTATCCTTGAACAACAATATTATGTTCTCCAGCAGAAGATTTGGAGCAGCAAATAGTGACTCATGGGATGGGTCGTTATCTGTATAGTTACCTCCATAGCTACCAAATATTAGCAAAAGGTCATACAATTTACCCAAAAGGTTTAGAACAAAACAATCTATAAGGTGCAGATTTTCCTTCGCAAAAATAGCCAAAGCTTCTTCCAGATGTTCCAAACTCCCATCTGCTAAATTTTGGCAATTGGATAGAGAGCATGACAAAGACAGGGTAATAACAGGATGCCGAAGAACAGAATCAACAATGTCTTGGATACATTGAACTGGATAGGATGGGTATGCAGATTTTGACTGTGAAAGGTCAGCAGTCAAAACTTGAATACGCTCGAATACTCTATCAAGAAGACCAAAGCACAAATGACATGATTGCTCAAGATTATTTGAATTTGAATCCTTAATAGTATATGATGACAGTAGGTGATGAGTCCAGAACAAGATGACTCTCAGATACAAGGTAAGCTCACTGAATGTGCAATCAGACAATTTAACTTCAAGAAGTCTTAGAAGTGCATCCTTATCTGCTTCCCTGATTTCATCTGGTAAAGAAAATGCAAGGCCCAATACTGAAGGTAAAAGCGCACAGAAGGGACTGACACTTAAAAATGTACTTAGTGGAGCTGATTCTGTTGAAACAGAGAGGTTCTGCCATTCATCCTCAACTGTGCTTACATGGTCAACATTGATATCATCCTTTAACAGTCTGATGCTGCTGAAGAATATATCTGGCCAACAACTAGCAACTTGAGCCAGATAATCATGTTGCAGAAAAAGAACTGAGGACAAGAAAGCAACATGAGATGGAAAACGTGTTTTCACAACATCAAGAAGATCTGGGAAGGCACTGATAACATCTTTTGTAGGTGCACAGATGATTGAAAATAAGAATGCAGTTGCTACATCATCCAGCGAATTAGTTTGTTCTTGATTCAACATTTCTTCAACCTGTCTAGATACAGAGCACAACGAGTTACCATCAAACTCAGGAGAATGTTCTGGCGTGTTGAACAGGCTATAATTTTGTTGGTCAGAAATTCTCCTCAAGAAATGCAGCATATTTATCAATGGCCTCCACTCAGCAAGATAAATCCTAGAGTTCAGTTCTTGGGATGAAAATTTATCAAATCTTTCATTTAGAACAGTACCTATAAGATCAGGCAATAAATGCACGTCCACCTGTTAGAATCAGCAGTCTAGTCAATTCTTCATGCAAATCTGGTAAAAATATTATAGACAATATAGGGAATGTCTAATATACCTGAGACTGAAGAATAAGGTGGATCGTGTTGCACACATACAATGAAATTGTGGACTTCTCGTGTAACTTTGTACTTCCAGACTCTGTGTCGAGTAGCCTAAAGCATTTCTGAAGAACACAAATAATCAGAGGGCTGAAAGCTGGAGAACAGCCTACAAACCACAACAGAAAAGGTTGAGATACAGATGAAGTTGAATCTCATCAGGCAATATTTAAATAGTAGAAGTGAGAAGAGTGAGAACTGAGAAGCATCAACAAGATGAGTCAGTGATTCATAGTCAAAGAACAAATGCAGCATGTACAGCGTTTATATAATAAGAAAAGTGTTATGGAGTGATTTTAGGATGAAGCACATAAATTCAAATGCAATAGGAAAAAAAACTGACTGGAATTAAACAAATGATAACATGGCAGAGCATTTAAATAAATAAGTTGCTAACATGGTCAGATGATACTATTACTATGGAAGGCTATACCCTCTCAAATCTTGGTAAGTTTTTTTTTAAGTCAACTGCCTATTCTTGACATTCCATTTGGCATACTACTGTTCTACAGCATGAGGCAATACAGCTGATATGATGGAACATGGACAAGATAAACAGCTTAGCTTGAGCAGATACTTGACATGATTTGACGAAAGAGCGACTACTATTAACATTTCACAAAGAAAGTAGTACCTTCCAACTGGCCTGATTTAGAGATAAGCTTGCGTGTGTGCTCTTGGTATTTATACAGGTTGTTACCAACTACTGAAATAGCATCACACAGAAAAGGGATCACAATGTGTGATAATTTATTAGGTGCTCCAACTCTTAGGTTCTCTCTTACACACCATTTGGCCTCATAACCAGGCAAGAAAACCAGCCATGCATCAATCTCTGTGAAGTTATGATCAAATGCACCAGAACTTGCCATAGCAGCTTTAACTAAAATATATGCCTGATCACGGATGTTCTTCATCTGTGAATGAAACATGATATAAACCAAGGGTTGCAGATACTTGTACATTGATTCTGGAGCTCTTTCTGGGTCCAAACATCCTCTAGATTGGCCTGAATACTCAAGTAAAAGAGATAACAGAGACTGTTGCTCATCCATGGACAGATCCAATGGGTTAGGTGGTATAATCTTAAAGAAGTCATATGATCCATCAAAAGAGCTGGGCATCACCCCCTGAAAGAAAAATTAGATGTTGAAAATATTAATCTCATCGATTATAGAAGTAGAGACTAGGTACATGCACCCAGAAAAATCAGGTCAAAGTCATAAGAATTAGGAACATCCAGCAAGTGCACACAGAGCATTGAATTTAGCTGTACCTACCAAATAAAGCCTGAGAACATCCAGCAACTTCGAGTGGAAGACATGTTCTACAACATTTGCATCTTTCATCTTCGGATCTTGTTTATCTAAGCTCCATATCTCACACAAGGTGGATGTGTGGTCATTTTTTAAGTCCAGGTCTTGTTCTTCAGATGCATCCTTATCCTGTTCAATATCAAAGCCACCAATAATAATATCATCAACCTCACAGGAAGGACTGCATCTCCGTTTCTTTTGAGGAGGCTCAGAAAGTTGAGCATTTTTCTTTTGTATGCTCTGAGAGTAATTTTGATGTTTCTGGCTGGTAGAAGAGAGTAACTTGAGAAGAACTTGAGGATCAGGCATAGCTCCATGAACTTCATCTTGGATGTATTCTCTTAGAGATGTCCACCTCTTGACCTGCATTTCACCTCCCTGGTGAACCTCATCAACTAAGGATGCATCTGCAGTATCAGAACAGCTTAATACTGGGAAATCATCTATTTTCATTGTTACTTTCTCTGAGCCAATGAATTCTGACTTCAGTCTCCCTTTTGATACCATGCAATTGATGGCTTCGATAATATAACAAAGCAGGTTAACTGATTCATAAACAAGCCTCAAAGAACCATGCTTCACAAGATCATCAGAATGCAGCAATCCCCTATTTATCATTGCTCGAGAGCATACATTGGGCACGATGCACTTCAAGACTACCTGAACTTCTTCATCATCTACAGATACAAGACCATGTGAATTGGATGAAAGAGTTTGAACAATGCTATCACATTTTGCTGAAGCTATGACATCAGCTGCAAGGGAGATGGCCGAAAACCTGCAAATAATAATTTGACCAGCATGAGCGTATTGCACTACAAAAATAAACAGATCAATGCTCAGAAGAACTAACCATGAAGGAGACGACCGTGGTTCAATATTGTAAGGAAACTCATTCATGTACGCCGAACAAAGAGACAGCCTATTACTCACAATTGCCAGCAACAATTTTTTGTGGTGAGCAACCTCCGTAGCTTTCAACTTTTTCATGAGATCTAGCAAGCGTTTCTCATTACCTCTCAGGTTTGATCCTGGCATCAATCCATTTTTCGGATCAGTGCACACCATGACCAATACCTCATGAGCAATGTCAGCTGCTTCCCCTGCATCAAGATTCCCTGAGATCAAGCTCAGCTGCTCCAATGTGACACTTCCAAAGAGGACACTCCTTAGCCCTGGTGGGACAAGTGACTCATCTACCAGGACATTGTCTCGCAGAGTTGAGAGGACGTACATGACGGTCTCAGCATCATCATTTCCAATCCCACGAAGCACCCCTGAATATACCTCCTTCTGTTGAAGGATCCATCTTAGCAGCCTTGGATTCCCAACCTCCAAAAAGGACATGGCAAACCCAATAAATGACCGCCTTGTGGACCCAGATTCAGCACCTTTCCGCCGATTCCCTCCATCCCTGCTCCCTTTCTTCTTCATTGTCCCAGCGAGCTGCGGCAAAATAGCCATCTTAAAATCAAATCTCTCAGCTACCTCTGAAGCCAAACCCCCTCCACGCCTAACAATTGCAGCAAGCAAATCCAGCACGGCATTCTGCCGTCGGAACTCGCCACTGTTCAGCTCCAGATACACATCCCCCATCTTCTCCTTATCCTCCAGTATCATCCTAGCGACACTGTCCAAGCTCTTCTTAACCGAACCATGTCGCCGCAGCTTACCATCAGGGTGGCCCAGGATGGCCGCAAAGAGGGAAAATATGTACGCCATCCCTGGCTTCTCCCGGTGGAGCCACCACGCCTCGATCAGCTCCCTCAGCTGCGGTGACTGCTGCACGTACTCCTGTAGCACCTCCCCGCCGGACTCACCATCCAGTAGTCCTATGAACTCCTTGGACGCGTCCGAGTAGATTTTCACCTCCGAGGTGTGGAGATTCTTGAGGATGTGCACCAACCTGACCTTGTGGGCAACCGCGAACGGCTGCGTCCAGGCATCCATCCCTACCCTCACTAGAAAATTTTGCTCCCGCTTGGGCGGCTCCATCGCAGGGGAGGCCATGCCGTCGTCGCTCATGGAGTTTACGCTGAACCAGCAAAGCTTTGTGCCAAATAAAACTGCACCACCACTTCGGATCGCAACTCCAATGTATGTCGCGCGCGTTGAATAAGTAGAAGAACCTGGGGAAAAAACAGCGGCCTAGGGTTCATCAGCAACAAGAGAAATCAGTGCTCAAGTGCGGATGAAATCCACTCCACGCCAGCTCATACCAGCACGGGAGCGTAGGGCGGCGAAAGACAACGAGATGAAGAGGAGCGAAGCGTTGCTTCGGTGCAGACCGCTTGCTTCAGTGGACTAGTGGAGCAGAAGCCTGCAAGGAGGCCGGCGGCGGTTTCGGCGGCGCGGGCGCGCGCTGGGGAAGAAGACGACGGACGGCGTTGCGGGGGACGCTTTCCTTTGTGGGGTTTTAGTGGCAGGCCGGGCCATAATTTGGGCCGAAAGTGGCTCTACCTGCAAGGCCAGGCCGGAGTTGTAACAAAGGCCCATACCTGGCCCGACTTCAGGTCGATCTAGGCCCAGTATTAGCCCAGAGCGCAGAGCCTAGTCCGATCGGACTCTAGTTTTCGCTTCCGTTTCTTTTCTTGCTGCTGCTGATGATGATCATGTTCGTGAGGCCGACACCGATAGGGATTGCCAGACTCGTGTAGGTGCGTGTGTATATATGACCATGCGATGAGAAGCTTGCCCACAAGCAAGGCCATCAACAGCAAGCGCATGCCTTTCAAGCTTCATCAACCAACAGAACTTCAGAGTTCAGATCAATCTGCAGCGCCGCGCCGCTCCGCTCCGCCGCCGGCCCTTCCATTCCCGTCCCTCGTGCATGGCGCGTGTCCCGGCCGACGCCCGCGGTGAGCCCTCCAAGACCTCCTCCTGGCGCGTGACGGAGCGAGCGACCGCGACGCACGACTTCGTGGTGATCGAGTACTCGAAGCTCAAGATGCTGGGCGTCGGCCAGCACGTCAGCTCCGACGCCTTCCGCGCCGGCGGCCACGACTGGAAGGTCATGTTCTACCCGAAGCTGGCGCAGGCGGAGGGCAGGATAGCCGATTACTGCCCGCCTTTCTTCCCCGGGGGGGCGAGCCTGCACCTCTGCGACGCCGACAAGGACACGGAGCTGATGGTCAGGTTCACGCTCAGCGTGCTGCACCAGGACGGCCGCGTGTCGCCCATGGCGAGCCGGACCAGGACGGAGATCTTCGGCGCCCCGCCGCGGCAGCGCCACGGCTTCAACAGGCTCGTCCATGGGAGCATGCTCACGTGGCGGTGCATCCACAACGACGCGCTCACGATCCGGTGCACCCTCACCGTCGTCGGCACCAGGGACCCGGTCCCGCCGCCGGAGCTCGCCGCGCACCTCGCCCGCCTGCTCGGGAACGGGATGGGCGCGGACGTCACGTTCCAGGTGGGCGCCCGTTCGTTCCCGGCGCACAGGATCATGCTCGCCGCCCGGTCGCCGATCTTCAGCGCCGAGTTCTTCGGCGACATGACGGAGAAGGACACGCCGTGCATCAAGATCGTCGACATGAGGCCGGAGATCTTCGAGCTGCTTCTCCGGTTCATCTACACGGAGGCGCTGCCCGGTGACGGCGAGGGTTGCGACGCGGCGACGATGCAGCACTTGCTGGTGGCGGCGGATCGGTACGGGCTCGACAGGCTCAAGCAGATCTGCGAGTTGAAGCTGCACGCTAGCGTTGACGCGGAGACGGTGGACAGCATGCTTGCTCTGGCGGAGCGTCACAGCTGCCCCAGACTTCGAGATGCTTGCGTCGCGTGCATGTCGTCTCTCGAACAATGACCCGTTCGTCCCTTAAACCTCGAGCATCTTGAGCTTGAATGTGCCTGAATTTTTTTTGTTATTCAGGCATATAATCTTGTTATCGCTTGAATAGAAATGAGTTGTCATTTTAATTTTACTAGTTGGTTATCTAAGATTGTTGTCTCGAAACTTAGAAACCTAAAATATAGTAGTAACTTCTTTTTAATTTTAATTAGATTTCAACTCCTCTATAACTTCCAAACGGCCCCTTTATAAATTTTCCTTGTGACTTATTTCTTTTTGATTAACATGGAAACATCTCGTTGTAAATGTTAATTGAGTTATGATATACTAAATCGGTCCAACAGGAGCTCACAACTATAGTTGGATACGTTCGCTAAGGAGTAGGATCACCTCCGTTGTCCAAGTCAAGAAGTTTGTCTCCTTTAGATAAGGCTCCAAAGCATCCAGTTGACATCGGGCGTTCGTGACTCCATAATCTGAAGGTGGACAGCCGATGCTTCTTACTCCACTCGTTCAGCGTACAGGATCCAATTCCAAGGTTCCTATGGCGGGTTCCGAAATAAACTCATTTGGAGAGCACATGCTGAGGCCTTGTTTACTTCCACAAAAAACCCAAAAATTTTCAAGATTTTCGGTCACATCGAATCTTTAGACGCATGCATGAAGTATTAAATATAGACGAAAATAAAAACTAATTGCACAGTTTGGTCAAAATTGACGAGACGAATCTTTTGAGCCTAGTTAGTCTATGTTTGAACAATAATTACCATAAACAAACGAAAGTGTTACAATGTCGCGAAATTTTTTACTTCGGGAACTAAACACGGCATGAGAATAAAGGAAAGGTGTTTGCTTGGATCATGGTGCGAGAAAAAGTCTTAACGACGGATAATCTTCAAAAGATAGGTTGGCCTCACCGGGACCAATGCGCCCTATGCAACGGACCTTTAGAATCATACCTTCACCTATCACTCCTTTGCTCGTTCATCAAGGCAGTGTGGAGCCAAGTTCATTCATGGGAGCATTTCGATGTATAGTTGATCTGCCTCACTTGAGACCCACCACACCTGAAGTCTTGGTGGCAAGAGGCCGCAACCAAGATAGCGAAAGAAGAAAAAAATGTGCTTCAATGGGTTGGTCATCTACACACTATGGAACATATGGAAAGAAAGGAATAGGAGATTTTTTAACAAAATCCAGGAGTCGGCAATGCAAGTGGCGCTAAGGGTAAAGGAAGATATCGAGCAAAGAAAAAGGGCTTAGCTTGAAGAGGGACCAATATCGCGGGGGGCATCATGTAATTTTTTGGGAGTTTTGGCCCTATTGATCTATATATAAACCTCTCTACCTTTCTTAATTGAAAGGCAGAACTCATGCCATTAAGGTCTTGTTTAGTTCACTCAAAAAATCAAAAACTTTTTAAGATTTCTCACCACATCGAATCTTGCGGCACATGCATGGAGCATTAAATATAGATGAAAATAAAAACTAATTACACAGTTTGTTTGTAAATTGCGAAACAAATCTTTTAAGCCTAGTTGCTCTATGATTGGACAATGTTTGTCAAATAAAAACGAAAGTGCTACAGTATCAGAATTCAAAAAATTTTCGGATCTAAACAAGGCTTAAGTTCAAAAAAATTTACAGTATGTTATTATAATGAAAACTATTTACATAATTGTTATTGTTAGTTAGATCATTTATTTATCTTTCGATGTCTTTTGATAGATAGAAACCATTACAGTAGATTTATAGGATCAATGTGACAACTTTTAGCTCTTAGAGAACAAAAGGTTCTCATTATAGTTACCCTTTTTATTTACGTGTGTTTTTCCAACGCATGCAAAATTTATTTTTTTGTACTTTTAATTAATTTAGGGCTTTGTTTAGTTGCAGAAAAAATAGTAAAATATAGTAAAATAGTTATTGCAGTACTTTCATTTGTATTTGACAACTATTATCCAATCATGGACTAACTAGTCTTAAAAAATTCGTTTCGCAAATTACAGGCAAACTATATAATTAGTTATTTTTATCTATATTTAATATTCTACGTATGTACCGCAGGATTCAATGCGACGAAAAATCTTGAAAAAATTTAAATTTTTTTTGAACTAAACACCCCCTAGGTGTTTGCCGGTTGTAGTATACTATACACAAACTACCTCTCCCATGCTAACCTAGCTTCGTTGGGTTATCATTGTGATGCCCTTGCCTTCTACCTTGTCTAATCCATCCTCTTCGTAGGTCTTGTTTAGCTGCAAAATATATTGCAAAATTGACAATGTAGTATTTTCACTTGTTTTTGATAAAAAATATTAAATTATATACTAATTAGGTTTCAAAGATTCTTTTCACAAATTATAAATAAACTGTATAATTAGTTAATTTTGTATCTATATTTAATATTTTATGCATATGTTGTAAGATTCGATGTCATCAAAAACTTAAAATTTTTTGTAAAACTTTTAGGAAGTAAAGACCATAGCCGGCGACAGCGCCTGTCACTACTCCGATGTCAAGATGGCAATGGGGAATTCCCCGTCGGGGATTGACCCACCATCCCTGTCCCCGCGTGGGGAAAATTTCCCCGTCCCCGTCCCCGCAAAGGCCATTGGGAACATTTTTCTCCCATCCCTGTTCCCCGCGGGGAATTGGTCCCCGATGGGGATCCCCGTACCCGACACTAAATAAGATAAAGGCAATAGAACAATAAGCATGACTAAGACATGATTATCAATTGTGATCTAAAGTTCATACATACATCATAACCATAGCATACAACTAGTCACATTCTTAGTTTCTCAATCATAGTCCCTCTACATCCATATTCTATATATTTGTATTTATTAATTAATGGGGCGAGTATGCGGGTTTCGGGTACGGGGACATAGAGAACATCCCCGAACCCGCCAGACCCGATGGGGAGAGAATTTTCCCCATTAGTCTCCCCGTGGAGAGTAAATCTCTCCCATCCCCAATCCCCAATAGAGAAATTCCCCGCGGGGAATCGGATTTCGGGTCCCCATTGCCATCTTGACTCCGATGCACACGGACACGGATGGAGAACGGCGGAGAAACAAAAGGATTGCGCGTAGGGATAATTGGGCGATGAATTTGGCACCTATCTTGGCTTCCCGCTCGCGCCACGGACGATTCCTCGTGCCACGCTTGGAGAAGACGGCCCCGTAAAACGCGGCTTCGCCCCACGGCTCGGCCTGGAGCACGCGCCGTCGCCGTCGTCTCGCGAGACGCCAACCTCACTCTCAACCTTCATTAATTATAATTACTCTTCGCGACGGGGATTTTCGCAAAAATAACATCACGGAGACGCATCACGGACTCGGGCTCGTCTGCAAAAAAATGCCCTCCCAAAACCCAGAACCCCCACTCCCACCTGCTAGTGTTAGCTCGCTCGCTCCCATTTCCGTCTCTCCCCTCCCTGTTCCCTCCGCTCGATCCAAACCCTAGGCTTGGCGTGTGCTACTCCACTCCAGAACCCGCCCGAACCTCCGCTCTTCTCGCCCGAGTGGCGAGTGCCACACCGCGGTGGCAATGGATTCGACGGGGAAGACCACGGAGCCTCCCCAGCTATCGCCGCAAGCGGCATCCGCGGCCCAGATCTCCGCGGTGCCAGGCAACGACGACATCCTCCGCGAGATCCTCCTCCGCCTCGACTTCCCCACCTGCCTCGTCCGCGCCGCGGCCGTCTCCAAGCGCTGGCTCAGGCACGCCTCCGACCCCGCATTCCTCCGCCGCTTCCGCCGCCTCCACCCGCCCCGCCTCCTCGGGTTCTACCTCGACACCAGCAACTCCTGGCTGCGCTTCATACCGCTCCCACAGCCCCCGGAGCTGGCCGCGGTCATCCGCCGCGGAAATTTTGATTTCGGCAGAGGCGCTGGACACGTGTCCGACTGCCACAATGGCCGCCTCATCGTCTACATCGATGACCGCCCCGGCAAAACAACGGTGTGCAGACCGCTGCACCCTGGGAGAGGAGCCACAGTCCTTCCACTGCCCCAGATCCCTTCCGTGGGTCATGACGGCGTTGACATCTTCTCTCATGAGTTTCTGTTCCATGACGATGGCCGTGACGACATGGCCATCTCTGCGGCAGCCGTGATGCGCGATTTGTGGCAAGCAAGGGTCCAGTTACAAGATTTTCAAGCTGGAGACTGGGGGCAAGCACGAAATTCGGACCTGATACAGTTACCTGGACGGTGGAAGAGATGTGAACACTCTGCTTTGCTGGCCCATGGCAAAATCTACCTGATATGCATGTCGCAGTACATTCTTGGGATAGATATCCAATCCCTGAGCATGTTCTCTATCAAACTTCCAAATGGAGTGGAGTTTGAGTATGATGCAAACATTGCTCTGTCCCGTGCAGAGGGTTCTGGATTCTGTCTCGTTCATGTGAGGAGGTTTCAGATCTCTGCCTGGCGCTACACTATGGACCCCAGTAGCACTGGCAATTGGGAGCTGATTGATACAGTTTCTTTGCGTCAGGTGTTTGGGCCCAATGCAGATCCTACTTGGTCTTCTCAGGGTGCTGATGTTCGAGTGGCTGCGGTTGGGGATAATGCTGATTTTGTGTTCCTAAGGATACAGAAGAAAGTCTTCTACTTGCATATTTCAAGCAGGACAGTGGAAAAAGTGTATGAGCTAGCGCAACATGAATCCCTGTTCGGGATCTATCCCTTCATGATGGTTTGGCCTCCCACCTTTCCTACATTGAATGGTGGGCATGATAATGATGAATGATCCCACAAGGTTTGTTACCATTGAACTATAACACTTTTCTTGTTCTGGGTTTATCATCTACTTCCATTTTTTTTGCACAGATCTAGATACTTAGATTACTTGTCTCCATCTCGATTATTTGTCTCCATCTAAATAAGATATTGTTGACAATTGTCAAATATGTTTACAAGTTTAGATCAAGAGATACTCACGTTTTGTTCTGAACCCATTTTTTTAATCATAAGCACTACATTGGGGCTAGATAATAACACCACTTTCCCCATTGGTCTTACATCTGGTATAATTGATAATCGTTTTGTTTGTCAAGCTGATCTTCCACTATTTTACCATAGTTTACTACTTCCATTTCTATATATTAGGGAAACATTTTTTTCTTCCCATTTTAAAGTTTGATTCACCACTTTCAAAGTTAGATTGTAAATCAAAGATTTTTGAGAAGTTTAGCCTATGTCATCATTGCAACAGATGAAAAGCTGAGTTCCTCAACTACCGTCTACCGGTCCCTTTTACCATTCATCACATAACAACCTAAATTGAATGCAGAACTTCGACTGATTGTTGGCATTTGACAAAATCATTTAGTACTACACTAATGATTTAGATTACTTTCTAGGAAGCCTGCTGATGGTTTTACATCATGGTTGTCAGTTGATGTCATGTGGGGCGCGACGTATACCAGGCGCAGGCGCGCCCGGGACGTCAGGCGCGCGGCTGAGCACGCGGCACAGGCCGCATCGGCGCAGGAAGGAGCCACCACGAGTGGCTAAAAAGAGAAATAAGAGATTGCTTTGGTTTATTTCCTTATTTTTAGATAAGTTGGTTTCC
>Ga0182004_10000595_pt1 | contig 22971 bp, 24 predicted proteins | sample Sormic07211540_1_FD_120479 | JGI IMG/M metagenome (GOLD analysis project Ga0182004, IMG submission 120479) | Endophyte microbial communities from Sorghum bicolor roots, Mead, Nebraska, USA - 072115-40_1 MetaG | ecosystem: Host-associated > Plants > Roots > Unclassified | place: USA: Nebraska...
CAAAATACTATAAATAATATGTAGTTAATTGTCTTGGACTCTGTAATAGGGTCTTGCATTGTGAGTGCCCTTAGAAGAGACCATTTGCTCTTTAGTGCTCTCTAAATTTCACGTCGACCATGCATTTATATTATACCCCTCTGTTCGAAACTTTTTTTTATTTTTATGGCACCTATTTTGTTATGCATCTAAATATAACATGTTTAGATACATAATAAATTTTATGTATCAGAAAAGTGAAAACAACTTAAAATTTATAATGAAGAAAGTATTATATTATTTATGGTTATAAAATTATGATTTTGGATTGTACATTTTACTATATATATAATATTATCAAGTTTGTATACAATAGTTAAGAGCTGTTAGCTAAATTTGTGAGCAAAGATTATAAAGTTTGATTCTTGACCCATATAAATATATAATACAATGTCGTGTACGAACTATAGTGGAGGGAGTATTAGGTAGAGATAGAGATTGAGATATAGATATAAATATAGATAGATATATATAGAGAGATAAAGATAAAAATAAAGACAAAATTGCAATATATGTTCAAGACTTGAATAAGGATGTTCGTACTGGTGGCGACGTTGTCGGCCCTTGTCCACGTGGACCACGGAAGAAGGAGAGTAGCAGTTCACTACTAATGAAGAAATTGTCAAACAACACGCATCTTGAGATCTTGAGAATTTGAAAGAAAAATATACGAGACCAGAGGATAAAAAAGAAGAGTTTTTTTATTTCTCTCATCCAGCTCGCCTAGTGTCGCCAAGGTCTTTTGAAGTGGCCTAAATCTATAACCTTGTAATAGCGCCTGCAGTGTGGAGGTATCAGATCGTTCCACTCGTGGGACTAAATTTGGACATGAGTCGAACTAGACTTGCTTGATTGCTAGACCCACACATGTACAAAACCCACCCCACAATGTTACGTACCCCGATTCTATAGCTACATCTAATGCAAATACCTAGGAGACGCACACTGTGGATACTCTAAGTCAATTGTTTTCCAACTAAAATAGACACCATTAACTTATTTGTTTAGCTAAAATAACTTTTTCTTAGTAGAATTTAACTAAAGTAACAATTAGATACGGATGTAAATTGGGTTGCTGTGATTTTTTTCTTTGGTGCTCCTCTTAGTTGGTTAAAGCCTATTGTAACTTTTATAAGTTACTAAAACTAGTGATAAGACACCGTATCAATTTGCTGAATTTTTTTGTAATATTAATTGAATCTTACTAGGTCTATCTATCCCAACTCTTAGCTCTTAAGTAATCAGCACAGGCAACAATCAACACTAAACTAATGTGTACATGTACTAATAAAAGATGAGACGTGTCAATCCCTATAAGTAGAGTTTTCAATAAATTTACCTTAGCCATGAATCAGGATCGAAATGGCGGGTTTAAAACCATTTTAGGTTTATTTTGAATATTTGTGAGATTTCTGTTAATCTAGAGTCTGAAGTCCTATCTCACCTGCGAAATGCTAGTTTTAGCTGCGAGAAGTCACTCGATCATGCTTTGTTACTGTAGTATATTAAGCACTAATTCCTATGTTAATGTTGACATGTTGTGTCCTAATAATATGATAAAGTACCTAACCTCGAATTGTTCCTTTTGAGCTGTAGGCTTGAATTATAGTTTCTTTTTGAGCTGTAATTTGGGATTATTTTGAATTTTTTTTAGCAAATGCAAATGGGGGAAGATATGGATTTCGTCGATGGACTACAGTCCACGGGCGGGGCCCGGTCCAACTTGGCAACTTGGGCAACGGCTTGTGCGTGTGGTAATTCACAAAATTCTCCCTGAAAACTTTAGAAAAAGTCTAGTCGACGCGCTGTGTGCGTGGCCGGACCACAAAAGCCGGCTTCTCCCCCGACCCCGGCGCCCCCACCACGGCCGCCGCCGCCGCCACCGGCTCCCACCGCCCAGCGCAACCCGTCAGCTCTCCACCAACCAGATACCCTCACGGATCCACTCCCACCTGGAGCCTGATCCGGGGGGAGTCGGAGGGGAGATCGAAGCTTGAGCAGAGGGAGCCAAAATGGTGAAGGATACGCGCTACTACGACGTGCTGGGCGTGGACCCGTCCGCCACCGAGTCCGAGATCAAGAAGGCGTACTACGTCAAGGTAAGCGGCCGGCTCCTTGGTCCCGCTTGTTCTGCCGCGGGCGTTTGATCTGATTCCTGTCGCTGCGGCTGGTTGTGGCTGTGCAGGCGAGGCTGGTCCACCCCGATAAGAACCCGAATGATCCTCAGGCAGCGGAGAAGTTCCAGGTATATGTGTTTTCGCCATTTCTCAGCTTGTGATACCTATGCTTTGCTCAGCTAACTGATGGCTCTGCGAGCTACTCTGCCTATAGCGTACAATCCTCGATTCAATTGCTCAGCTAACAGATACTGCTGTGAGCTGCAATGCCTGTAGTGTAGAATTCTCGATTCAAACAGATTAGGGACTTATTGCTCGACACCAATGCCCAAAAAAGTTTAGGCAGTGCTAACTGTCCGGTTTACTGGTTTAAATGGGTTTTGTTAGGTGGCTAGACGTGTACTTCGCTGTTGAACAACTGTTCACTTCAATGATACCTTAATATTGCTAACAGGATAGTCAAAACAACCTATTACAGGAAGTATGACTAATAGGATTCTAGTTCTTAAACAACAATTTGGACGAGTGAACAAAATCTAAATCAGACATATATGACGCATTCTGTTACTGAGTTGCTCCATATCATTTTGTAATGAATATTGAGGCCTTGTTTAGTTTGTAAAATTTTTTGGTTCAAGGCAGTGTAGCATTTTCGTTTGTTTGTGGCAAATATTGTTCAATTATAGACTAACTAGGCTCAAAAGATTCATCTCGCGATTTACAGACAAACTGTATAATTAGTTTTTGTTTTTTATTATATTTAATGCTTCATGCATGTGCCGCAAGATTCGATATGACGGAGAATCTTGAAAAGTTTTTGGTTTTTTGGGTGAACTAAACAAGGCCTTAGATAGTCATTCTTCTTTGTAGCCTACAAAATATCTGGCTGCTGCTTTAAGAATGGAGACATTATGCATGTATCATAATGTCATTTTAAAAAGAAAGGTCACGTTGAGACTTGTCATTTGTGTCGTTTTTAGAAATAGGATTGCTCATACTTGAGACGTGAATTTCTCAATTCTGCAACAAACTCCTTTATCCAAAGATAACATCCTCAATGTAGGTTCAATGCTCTTTACTTGTTGCATTGAGCTAGGGCTATTTCACTAGTATGGTGTCTGTGACTGTGTGCAGGGACAATTATGATGACATTTTACTTGTGATTCTGGTGATATTATATACTGACATACTGTGATATGTGACTCTGTCTCCCTCTATCTGAATATGTGACATAGATGCATGCTTACAGTGAAAACACTTCTACATCACTAATGAACATGTTGCGCATTGCTACTGAATGTCTATATATACCTTATATGATTCTTCATGACCAGTCTTAAAATAAGATTTGATACCATTACGTGGCATTACTTTATGAGGAAAGATATGATGCTCTTTCCACAGTTTTGTTTGCAACTTTGCATACTATTTTGTTCTCAATAGAATTTTCATAACAGGAACTAGGAGAAGCATACCAAGTTCTCAGTGACCCCACACAACGCCAAGCCTATGACTCACATGGGAAAGACGGCATCTCAACGTATGTTCAATTACAAATAAATTACATGCTGCCGATTGTCAAAGGAACTAGGGCTTGTTGGAACGTGGGGAAATTTTCTTATTCCTATGTAAATCAAACTATTTCATGTTGTTCCAAACCAGTCCAAGGCCTTTTTTTGGCACTGCTTTGAAGTGCTACCAAATGGCATGATGCTGCATCTTTTGAGTAGGAAGCAGAGGCTGTACCAAAAGGGGAGGGTGTTAAGCTCATAGAGTCAGGATTCATGATTAACCATCATGGATATCGTTTTTTGGACTTTTTTTAGAGCAAATAATGTTCTCCCACCGAAGATGGGATTTTGTTGGGTTAACTGGTGATTTCAAATAATCTTATAAGAGAGCAAAATCCCTACTCACATGGTTTCGACATTTGACAGGGAAGGAATTATTGATCCAGCAGCGATTTTTGCAATGCTATTTGGTAGTGAGCTTTTTGAGGATTACATTGGTCAACTGGCAATGGCATCAATGGCTTCACTTGATAATTTTGGTGAAGATGAGCAGATTGATGCAAAAAAGCTGCAAGAGAGAATGCAGGTATGTTCCTTTAGCAGGATTGTTATATAAACTTCCAGATAGTTGGTTAATAACTTAATGTCATCATGATTGTTGGTTGGTCAATATCTCATCCATGTTTTTCTTTTTTCTTTTGCATTTCATACTCTTTCTGCAATAATATCATGCTGAATGGAAAACTAAAACTGCAGGCTGTTCAAAAGGAACGGGAAGAGAAACTTGCAGAGTCACTGAAAAACCGGCTACACATTTATGTTCAAGGAAATAGGGATGAATTCATCCAGCATGCTGAAGCAGAGGTGTCCAAACTTAGCAATGCAGGTTTTAGCCGTTACGAATCGTCCCTTCTGTCCCTCAATGCTAAATATGGTTTTCCTTTTAATCCCATGCCGTCTATGTTCTTAGTTGGCGTATGGTATTGAATAAGTTTTTCTTGCCCCTGTTATTTATCATATGGTTCAATAGATAGTTAAGTATCTTGACAAGTATTACTGCATTTGACATCACTCTTAAAACTGTTAACTTTAGTTGAACGTTGAAACATAACTGGATATCTTATTTCTTTTACAACCACTTATTGAGTTTATTCGCCTAAATGCTGCAGAAAATAGAAGCACAAGTAGGACATTCGTATTTCTTAATGCCCCCTAAACTATTATTCCCTCCATAATGGTAAAGAAAGTCGTTTAGGACAGCATTTAGCATACCAAGGAGTGATTAATTAGGATGTATTTTTCCCTATTTGCCCTTATTAAATATGGTTGCAGGTATCTCCCATACAACAAGCATTCATAGCTGGAGTGGTGAGCGCGCTGCGGCCAGGCAAGAGGTGTGTGGTTGAAACCACGCCTGAGAGGAATCAAACCGTGCACCTCCTTCCTCGGGCCGCAGCGCGCTCACCACACCAGCTACAAATGTTTGCTGTATGGGAGATACCCGCAACCACATTTAATAAGGGCAACAGGGGAAAATACACCCTAATTAATCACTCCTTGGTATGCTAAATGTTGTCCTAAAACGACTTCCTTTCCCAGTATGGAGCTATGCAGCACGGATACGATACGAGTATCAGTATCGGAAGGGTACGGATACGGCAATTTCGCATAAAACCTGATACATTTTACTATTTTTTAATAAAATAAATAGTAATGCAAACTAAAATTGTGATAGTGTAAAATTTGAGTAATCACTAATTATTAGTTTAGTACAACAATTGCAGAAGTAGACTACATCAAGAATGAAAAAGGAGTGTACTCGTGGGACATCGGCAGAAGCTAGCTTTGCTGCTGTGCTGAGTGCTGAATCGTCCTCTTCCCTGCATCGCAGGAGCAAGCCGCGTCCATAGTGGACTGGTGGGTGCTCCCTGGCGCAACGAGACAGGAGGATGAGAGGTCGATTGATGGCACAGAGGGGGTGGAGGCTCGTCGCCGGAGGCCGGCGAGCGGTGGCGCATCTCCTGCGCAGGAGGCGGCTCGAGGGGGCGGGGGTAACGACTAGAGAGCTCTGGCGAATCTCCTGCACGGAGGCAGCACAAGGGGGCTGGGGCTTGTCGCCGGCAGCGAGCGAGCGGTGGGGCATCTCTTGCGTGGGAGGCAGCGCGTGTGCAGCCATGCGAGGCATTGCTGCGTCGGGACATTGAGGCAGGGGAGCATTGGCTTCTTGTTGGGCTGGGCCGTATCCCACACGTCTGATACATATCAGGTCACATATTGAATATTTCCAAAAGTAAATAAAAATCGGATACTCGATGGGTACGTATCGAAGCCGTATCAGCGGCGGTATCCGTATCAGATATGTATCCGATACGCGATATGGCACCTCCTTCATGTATCCTTGCTACAGAGGTATGGAGGGAGTAACTGAAAATAAGGTTTGAAACCGACCTCTTATCTGAAGTAAAAGGTGTACATAAGCTCACAGCTAGCAGATATGCTATTCTTCCTTGTCCCTGAAGTTTATGATACTTGCATAATCCTATGGGAAGTATTTTTTTGGCCAAACCTGTTGTTTAGTGTTACCGTATGCACTCAATCTCTGTTCACTTCAGGCTATTCTTTTCATTTGTTCTTTCCAGGTAAGAAGTTGTGCTCTGTTAACTGAAGTTTTTCCCTCTTTTGGTTCTGTTTTGCTTATATGGCAGCATATGGAATTGTTATGTTGAACACTATTGGCTATGTATATTCAAGGCAAGCTGCAAAAGAACTTGGAAAGAAAGCAATGTTTTTGGGGGTTCCATTTATTGCTGAATGGTTTAGAGACAAAGGGCATTTTATCAAATCCCAAGTAACAGCTGCCACAGGTAACGTACAACTAATCATTGTTTAACTGCAGTTTTGTCTGAAAATTTTGGAAGCATATCATGCAGCTTTTTGCATCATCTACGTTGATGTGCTATTTTTTTCATGAATTTTGTTTCCTTATTTTTTTGACACATTGTTGTCTCCTTATCTGGCAGGTGCAATAGCGCTTATGCAGTTGCAAGAGGACTTGAGGAAGTATATGAGTGCCGAGGGCCAGTACACAGAGGAGGAACTTGAAATGTACATGGAAAACCACAAGAAAATCATGGTTGATTCCTTGTGGAAGCTTAACGTTGCGGACATAGAAGCCACATTATCCCATGTCTGTCAAATGGTCTGTCCCAACAACTGCGCCTTTCCCTTTGCAGCCATTTAGTACTTTATTGACACGGCTAGTGTAGCTGTAGATTTCTAACACTACCAATTCCAGGTACTTCAAGACAGTAGTGCCAGGAAGGAGGAATTGCGCCTTCGTGCTAAAGGCTTAAAAACTTTAGGAAGAATTTTCCAGGTAACTCAGTTTCCGTTTATATAGCTTTAAAGCCGTTGACGTTTCCAGTGTCTGAGTTGTATTCTTGCTCCATTTAGCGGGTGGTTAAGCTCAACCCTAGCGAGGGAGAAACATCACAAGTGAAGAATATAGACAACATGGACGACAATGATGGCAGCTCCCCTGACTCATCCCCAAAGAGGGAGGCACAGTTCACTCCTAATCAGCCTCCTGTCCCGGTAACAGCTCCTCTTCTTTGCCATTGTAACAACATCAAGTTATTCATATCTTGGAAAAGCTTCCTGACTCTTTCTCATGCAAGCCACTGACTTGCTTTCTTCTGTTTTCTAGAGCCCATATGTGGAGGCACCTCATGTTAACGGAGTCTATTGTCCGTTCCCAATGCCAGCAGCTCCACCTGGTGCGCAGAGGGATCGAATCCCATGAGTCCAGATGAAATATGCTTGTTCTATTGGCTCTGTTTAACATTGCCTGTAATACTAGATCATTTGCATGATTCGCCGTTTGAACCTGAAGTAGAGGAAACACAGGAGTCTGTGAGGTGTCCTCTGCGGTCCCGTTATTTTGGTCGTGTATGCATGGACTGTTGATAGCAGCCGTGTCTTGTGTACAGGTGTGTTTTGCTATTTGTTGACCGATGCAGCTGTAGGTGTACATGTTATGATGTCCATTATTATTGTTCTGTTGTCGGCCTGTTCTATTTTAGCATAAACAGTGGTCACATTTGCATCCATGTGAAATGAAATGAAGTTCTAGTCATTGTTCTCCATCATTCAGGAGTCGGTGTTATTGGGGCTAGGGTTTTCATGAAACAAGTTTGTTCAGACTTCCGCACAAATGCGTGGAAATTATACAGCGGATTATTGCTATTCTTGTAAGATCCTTGGCTATATTGTAGCCAGGGCCTTGAAAATGAGGATTGCTTTCGGCATCTCACTGATTGAAGTTCCACTTGAAATACAAGCAAGTTTTTGTTTCTGCTAGAATTTGGAACTTCTTTAAAATTATTGTGAAACTCCTGTCATGTAAAGAGGCCTCTCTGTTTATGTGAAACACCATCGAGTTCTAATAACGTATGCTTGTGATACCTGATGATCCTACACACGAAGGAAAGAATGAAATTCCTGGCATGGACTTCCAAGCAAACAAGGACGATTCCCCCTGTTTGTACCTAAATTACAGCACAAAAACTAGTACTGTCTTTTTGTAACGCCGAAATTTCATATATAAATTTTTTAGAGGAATCAGTTTATTTTTACAGAAAAAAAAACACGGAAAACAGAGAAAAAAAAGTGAAGCAGTCGACGTAAGCCTTGCAACGCAAGCAGGCAAGTTCATCATCGTCCTCCTCATCCGAAGCAGTTCCGTGGTAGGAGTACGCGACAAAGGTAACACCGTGACAGGGTCGGAGGCCAGATCACGGCGATTACCACACGGGATTACTCCTCCTCCATGATCTAATCTAGCGACGCACGCAGCGGCGGCGGTGTCGCCCACGGCACATCCATTGCCTTGCTCAGTCCACTCCACCGTCCACCTTTGTAGTCGTCTTACTCCTCCCGATCCGTCAGCCACCGATTGGTCAGAAGGCGACGGCGGCGATGGCGTCCCAGGACGACGGGTGGGGTGGCGGCGAAGATGGCGGCTCGCTCTTTGAGGGCATGGTCCTCTTCGCGCCAGAACCCACCGCCGCCGAGGACTCGGTCCCCGCCCCCGCCCCTGTCCCTGAGCTGCCACCCGCCGCTCTCCCCGACGCCGACGCGGCTTCCTCCGCGCCGCCGCCGCTCGACGAGGACCTCTTCTCCGATCTCACCCTCCTCGCCCCGCAGGAGCCGCTCTCGCTGGAGCAGCAGCCGCCCCCGCCCCTACCCCCGCAAGGCGAGGATCGGAGCCACACGGCGGTTGTCCCCGCGGCGCCAGCCGCTGCTACGGCGCTTTCCCGGCAGCCGTCCTCCTCGTCGCTCCGCAAGAAGAAGCGGGCCGTGCGCATCGGGTACGGCCGCTCGCCGCAGCCAGCGCCGCCTTCCCCTCCTGCCACGGTTCGCGCCTCCGCAGCTGCTGCTGCGATCTCCGCTAGCAGTATTGCCTTCCTGGACGCTTCGCCGCATCCGGCCGCTACTCGTTCCCTCGATCAGGTCCCTGATCGGCAAGTCGATGGCTATGCCAACGGCTACGAGGCGCACGCGGAGGCGGTGGATGTGGATACCAATTCACCGCGTGTAGAGGAGGCGGCAAAGGATGAGGACGATGATGGTGAAGAGGATGGAGATACTGGAGTTGCAGCCTTGGGGATCGTGGAGAGGCTGGCTCTCCTCAGATCCCAAATCTCCGGCAAGCTCGACACCATCCAGCAGAGGGCTGCTGCCGTGGCTGCCAAGAGGAGGCTTCTGGCTGGCCGGCGGAGGAAGGTGGCGGAGGAGGCGGCCTCGGTGGCATCCAGTCACAAGGATATGGAGAGGGAGCTGGAGGAGGCCTGTGAGGCTGAGGACTTTGAGAAGGCAGAGAGGATCAGTGACTCCCTCGCTGCGCTCGAGAAGGAGAAGGATCGGCTGTTGACGGTCCTGCGTGATGCTGAGCTTGACTATGATTCAGTGGATTCGGAGCTGCAGGAGGTGCTTGAGTCTCGCATTGCTGCGGAGGAGGAAGCTGCTTCCCTTCTGGAGCAATTTGCAAAGGTAAATTAGCTTTGTCAGTGTTGTTTTAACTTCACATAGAATTGTAGCTCCAAACAACCATTGCTCAAACATGAAAGTAGGAAAACACATCTCAAGCTAATTATATGTCATGTTCACAATTTTTACCTTGTAATAGAATTTTGGCGTTATCTTTTCTTTGTTTGAAGAACATTTATAGGCATGATCTAGTGAAGGGCTAATTTTCAACACAAGATAGAACATATAAATTCTGGAATGTCCTATGGTATTATGTGTGTAGTACTGCATGCAATTTTTGTTGATGCTCCGAGGAATAGTCCATTGTGTTTACTATTTTATTATTGGCAAAAAGTTTCAAACAAGATAATATTTCCAACCTTTTGACTACAGGCAACAAAAGAGCTATCCTATATGATTGAAAAAGGATACATAGTACTATTTCACATGGGACTGGTTGTTGCTCAAGTTTCTGAATTAGGTCCTTGTGCTGCATCACATAGCTTTGTCCAATATATCTTTTCTTCCTGTTATGTAACTTGCTGCAACCATCTAGTGCCCAAAACCACAGTTTCGATGCAGCATACACTGATCTACAGTACAAACTAGAATTCTCTTTTATCTTAATTCGTGAAACTCTACCTTTCTTAGGATGCCACTGAACATGCTAATTCAGAGAGCAAGCAAGCAGAAGAACTATCCACAAAAGAAATAGAAGGGTGGCAAACATCAATGGAGTTACTAGAAACAAAGAAGTTAGAAATGGAGGTTGAAACACAGTTGGTTTTAGAAGCACGTTCTGGGTTGGAAGGATCGATAGAGCATTTGGTTGAAGAAGACAAACTAGAGAAAGATATTCTTAGTAAAAAAGGAGAAATCCTAACCAAAGAGTTAGCTGAGCTTTTAGAGTTTGTGAGGTTGAAAGAAGCAGAGATAGCTGAAAACAACGCCCGGATCCATCAAGTTCAAGAAAGAATCAGTGCAGTGGTCTCCAAATTTCATGGCTCTCAGTCAGATATTGACTTGAAACTCAATTCCTTGAAGGAAGCTCAAAGTAAAGTGGATCTAGAGACTGAAGCACTTGTGTTGAAAAAGAACGAAATTGATAAGTTCATTTCTTTATCAGAACAAAAAGATTCAGAGTTGAGGGAAATTATTGGTGCTTGTTCCTCTGAAGCAAAAACTTGCCAACAGTCAGTTGAAATAAGAAGAAAACTTGCATCATCGATTTTGAAGTCAAGAGAGGATAGAATTGGGTTGCTAAAAATGGAGGAGGAAATTTTGCAAGAGATTCAAATGCTTAGGCAAAAAATTACAGATGCAAGAACTACTCTTCAGGTACATCCTTCTTTTATTTTTTTAAATTCTTATATTATATAAATATTGAGATTCATGTTTTGTTTTGGATGTAAGCTATTCTAAATATTTTATACTGGATTTTATGTCTTGCAGGAGGTATCTTCAAGGAGAACAAGCATACAACAAGAAATGGATTCATTTAAGCAGAAGTTGAGCTTCATTGACAAAAGGGGCCCTGAACTAGAGGCTGAAAAGAAAGTTGCAGCTGCTGCAAGAAACTTTAAGGAAGCAGGAAGGATAGCTGCAGAGGCAAAAGCTCTTAATTCCGAAAAGGACGAACTGCATTGTAAGTTGGAGAAAGCTTCTACTGATCTGGAGATAATAGAAAAGGATATTGTAGCAACTACAGACAAGATACAGGAATGCGAAGGGCTTATTGTACTCAAAGAAAAAGACTCAGCATTGACAAGTTACAAAAGACTCCGGTTAGATTGTGCTGCTGCTAGAGCAGAATTGACTGCTGCAACTGAAACAGATGATAATGAAGAAGTTGAGATCCTACGTAAAGAAGCTGAAGCTGCAGAGTCTAAAGCAATTGAACTCAAAACATGCTATGATCTCCAGGTGGAGGATGATGAGTTCATGTTTCAGCCTGTAGTCCCTATAGCATTCATAACAAATTCAACAGGGCAGCACTTGTCAGAAATTGCTTCTTCATTCGGCCTATCTCCTCAGAAGTGAAATTGGACAGTGGATTTGCACACTACGAGGTCTGCCTGTTGCACTGTGATCCAAGTCCTACCTGTTCCTGCACATATTGAAGGGAAGATCTGTGCTAGTGTGAAACTCTCTCCTTCCAGGATACCCTCCTCAACGGCCCTTCTTTAACTCCAGCATTTGGAATCTACTCCGAACTAGAGTAGGGATCCTAGGGAAGATCAACTGTACAACATACATTTTGCATGCTCCGTAGGAATTTAGTTTCCCTATGCATTTTTTGTGTACATTAAGACTGTAATTCTTTTGATACGCCAGTTTTGATTGAATTGCAATGACATGCCATCATCAACCAGTATGTAATCAGATTTTTGTTTCAAGAAAAAAAGATGTAATCAGAACAAAATGTCCAGGAATGAAACTTCTTGTGCATTGCCTCGTTCTGTTAGTGACAGTTGCCATTGGAATAAACTAATCAGTAACTTGAACTGATGAAATTACACATGTTTAAGAAAGTTTTGATAAAGCAGCGTCTCAGTAGGAAGGAAGAAGGTTCCTGCAACGCAAGTAGGTTGGTAATTCATGCCTTTCTAAGCTGTGAACTTTTGTAGGATGGGAGTGGTTTAATCCAGTGGAGTGCAGAAGCTGTGAGCCTCCTAAGCTGTGGTGAATCTGCACATGACCAAGCCAACTCTCCACCTGCCCAGCTGAGTCACCAAAAAGGGGTGACACACTAGTCATACTGGGTACTTCAATGTGCATAATATAAATATAAACTACCTTGATCAAATCACAGGAGCACCTCTGCACCTGGAGTCTGAGAGAATGGCTAGCACTGGTAAGGGTAAAGTCTGTGTCACTGGGGCATCTGGTTTCATCGCCTCCTGGCTCATCAAGCGGCTTCTTGAGTCTGGGTACCATGTCCTCGGAACAGTCAGAGACCCAGGTCGGTTTCATCTTATCGTGATGGGGTGAATTAATCTGTTAGTAATACCTGGTAAAACGGGTTATGTCCATTTTTATTACTTGTCAAATGAATCGCTACTGAAAGCAAGTAACTCGTTTGATGTCTTGATAGGGAATCACAAGAAAGTAGGACACCTCTGGGTTTTGGAAGGCGCAAAGGAGAGGCTGCAGCTTGTGAGAGCTGACCTCTTGGAGGAAGGGAGCTTTGACGACGCTGTGATGGCTTGTGAGGGCGTCTTCCACACTGCATCTCCTGTCATCACTAAATCTGATTCCAAGGCATGCGAAACACCAATTCTGACCACTCCATTTTTGTTAGAAACTGAAGGTTTCTCATGTTTTCAGCTTCAGAAAATCTTGAACAAATAGCAACTAAAATATGACGATGCCACTTTGCAGGAGGAAATGCTTAATTCAGCAATAAACGGCACTCTGAACGTTCTACGTTCATGCAAGAAGAATCCATCCCTCAGGAGGGTTGTCCTGACGTCTTCGTCGGCGACCGTGAGGATCAAGGACGAAGCCGACCTGCCCCCTAACGTGTTGCTGGATGAAACATCATGGAGCTCCATTGAGTACTGCGAAAGTCTCCAGGTGAGCGTAAGGTTATCAAATCCAAACTCAAGCTATGATCTTGTACGGCGATTTTCTCATAAGAGTAATTTGGTATCGTGACAATGTGCTGCTCGCCTGCTCCCTTAGATATGGTATGCCGTTGCAAAGATCCTAGCCGAGAAGGCGGCCTGGGAGTTTGCCAAAGAGCACAGGATCGACCTTGTGACTGTTCTTCCGACCTTTGTTATCGGACCTAACCTGTCTCCTGAGCTCAGCCCCACTGCTTCTGATGTCCTCGGCTTATTCCAAGGTATGAAATTTTTCTGTCAGGACAGAACCCTCATCAGTCCTTTTTAGAGAAAAAAACTCTCATCAGTCTCATATATCCTTATCAGAATACCAATGAAACACTGTTTTCTTTAAGGGACACACTGGATAAATATAAATAGTATTTATAAATAGTTAAAGAAAGAGCATGAACAGGAACTGAAACACTGTTCTTTAAGAACAAGCGGCACGGGATTGCCGGGACTGAACTTTTGTAAGCAATATGCATGCAAGGTTTATGAAAGGGTGGCCAATGAGACGCACGCTGCTTCTGTGGTTGCAGGAGAGACGGTTAAGTTCACGGTGTACGGGAGGATGGGGTACGTCCACATCGACGACGTGGCGAGGTGCCACATCCTGGCGTACGAGTCCGCCGGCGCCCACGGGAGGTACATCTGCAACGCGGCGGTGCTGTGCTGCGGTGACCTCGTCGCCCTGCTCGCGCGGCGGTTCCCGGCGTATCCGATCCCGAGGAGCCTGCCCAGCGTGTACGGCGAGCAGACGTACGGCTTCGACACGTCCAAGGCCCGCGCATTGGGGCTGGTGGACCTCAAGGGCGTCGAGGAGATGTTCGACGACGCCGTCGACTCGCTCAGAGGCCATGGCCATCTCCCCGCCGCCGAGGACGTCGGCAAGCATGGATAGCCTCTTGATCTGAAAAGTTTCACCCCATCGCTGGTGGAAAGCTTTTGATTCCAAATAGCCTGCTCTGAAAAGTCTGTCTTGGACTGTCTGACTGCAAAAGGTCATTTAACCACTAGAAAATTTTAAATAAGAAAAGGGAGAGGTTCAATTCAGCTCACGTTTATTTATGTGATTACTACTTACTCTTGACGAATAAGGTTATCCTATATATTGTACGCTGTGCTTGTCGGTAGGATTAAGGTAGAAATAGTTTGAGATTATATAATGCTGGCCAACGACTTCGCTGCCGAAGCTAAACACTGCCCGGACTACACCAGGCACTTACGCCTGAACACGGAGATGCTCTATCCCTTTTATATAATTGTCAGTATTAATGTTCCCTTTTGTATGATTGACCGTATCAATGTTGTTGGAATGTCATTTCATAGATATAATTAACTTAAGCCGTATCACTGACCTTCATATACTGCTTTGTTGGATGGAATAACTCACATGTAATACATTTTTTGTATTTTATGTTTGTGCAAGTTTATAATAGCATTAAGATTTCACTCCTATGCATTTAAAACAAAATAATTCAAAACACTCCTGCAACAATGCGTGAGGAAATCAATTAGTTTAAAGATTGCAATGGTGTGGTGCTTTGTCAAACATACAGCTCAAGACATTATGATATGGATACAGTTTGTTTGTTTGCCCCCATCACATATTAGGTAGTATATGTTTGTTTCTGTGATTGATGAGTGTATATAGTTGTTACACTGTGCTGGATGGATAAGACTCGGCAAATTATCATATCAAGCTGCTAGATTCAAGTAGATTGAAACATTAAATGGTTAAAGCTTTTTAGTTGTCCAGGGCAATTAATCTCACTATTTCCCTTCTTGTTTTGAGAGTACGTACATTTCATATTTTTGGGAAGGAAAGCAACAAATCGTGAGGAGATGTTGGGTGGTCATAGACGCCATTCAGATTATCAGTTGCTATATCTTTGTTGGATGTCATACCAAACTTAACCAACTAAGCTATACTCACCATTAGACCCACATTATGACTTTGTTTAGATGCAAAAAGATTTTGGATTTCGCTACTGTAGCACTTTCGTTTGTTTGTGGCGGATATTGTCCAATCATGAACTAACTAGGATCAAAAGATTTGTCTTGCGATTTACAGATAAACTGTGCAATTAGTTTTTATTTTCGTCTATATTTAATGCTTCATGCATATGTCGAAACATTCGATGTGATGAGAAATCTTGAAAACTTTTTGGTTTTGGGGTGAACTAACACAGTTTTTGGAGTGACAGCAAACATCACTGTAGCACTGTAGCGCGTACTGTGCCACTTTGTGCGTGCTGCAACTCGCACATGGTCTGAACTCTCAAACATCCATGTGCAAACTTTCTCTATCTTATCTTGTTGGATCATACAGGCCTTGTTATGCAGACCTTGTTTAGTTTCTTCCTAAAGCAAAAACTTTTCAAAATTTTCTGTCACATCGAATCTTGCGATACATACATAAAACATTAAATATATATAAAAAATAATTAATTACACAGTTTATCTGTAATTTGCGATACAAATCTTTTAAACCTAGTTAGTCCATAATTGGACAATAATTACCACATACAAACAAAAGTGCTAGAGTAGTCCGAAAAGTTTTCACAACTTAACTAAGTTATATATATAATCTAATGAGTATAACATTTTTACTATAGTTGAAGCATACAGTAATTAGCCTACTATAAAAATTATATCACGATTGGATCATAGAAACTGCAACTATGAATTAATTAATTATATAAAATCATATATAAAGTTATACCAAAACATTTGTATTAAAGCGTACTATATTATATGTTCACTGTGTAGATCTATTCATGTGGAGTCCCACAAAATTAGATTTTTCCACTTTATGTTTTTCTATGATTTACTATGATTTTTTAAATATTCAGCCGAAATAAATAAAAAATACAAAGACAAAAGCGTCTTTAAAAACTTCTTATAACTGTTAGAGATGTGAAACAAACGGTTTTATAAAACTTTAGAGAGATGATTTACCCAGTTCGAGAAGGAAAAAAAGATTTTTGTAAAAGTTGAAAGAGGTAATATTTTTTTTCTTTTCCTAGTGTCTGCTTGACAAGTCTGTGTCCATGGGCTTGTGAGCCTGCGAAGCGATTCGGCACTTGGGCCTGCAGGTGTACGCGGGCCGCGCTTGCTTGCTCGGCCCTCTACTGCTCCCGTGATCCCGTCCTTGGCACCGGCATGCACGGCTCGCTCGCTTATCCCTCCCTCATCGTCTTCTCTTATCCTCACTCACTCACCCACCTCCTCCTCGTCTGCGCATCCGGCCGTCCGCATCCCTCCTCTCCTCTTCCGCGGCGCGGCCTGGTGCAAGACCAAGATCAAGGTGAATGATTACTGTTGTCACCTCGTCAAATTCCTGCTTCTAGGGTGTTGTTCGTTACCATTCCAATTCGCGCCCGTGTGGTGCTCGACGATTTGCCGCGCGCGTTCCGTGGCGGCGTTGTGTGGCGTCTGAATCTCAGGCAGAGTGTTTCGGTCTTTCGATAGGGGGAGGAGAAGGCCGCGATGGCGAGCGGCGTCAACGATGGCAGCGGGAAGAGCCTGACGCATTGGCTGCGGGAGAACGGGTTCGACGACGACGCCGTGGCGCGCATGTCCAGGCGGTGCAGGAACCTGCACAGCCTCGACGCCGGCGAGGCCTCGGGCGTCTGGGACTACCTCCTGACGGGCGTCAAGATGGAGCGGCGGAAGCTGCGGCACGTGGTGGCCAAGTGCCCCAAGGTGCTCACCCTGTCCGTGGACGGCAAGCTCGTGCCCACGGTGCAGTGCCTCGCCACGCTGCAGGCCAGGCCCGGCGAGGTGGCGCAGGCCATCGCCAAGTTCCCACAGATACTGTTCCACAGCGTCGAGGAGAAGCTCTGCCCGCTGCTCGCCTTCTTCCAGACGCTCGGCGTCTCCGAGAAGCAGCTCGCCAAGCTGCTCATGGTCAACCCGCGCCTCATCAGCTACAGCATCGAGGCCAAGTTCTCGCAGACCGTCGACTTCCTTGTCGGCCTTGGCATCGACAAGGAAGGCATGATCGGCAAGATCCTCACCAAGGAGCCGTACATCATGGGATACAGCGTCGACAAGCGGCTGCGTCCCACTGCCGAGTTCCTCAAGTCGGCAGTCGGGTTACAGGGGCAGGATCTCAAAAGGGTGATCATGAGCTTCCCGGACATACTGTCGCGAGATGTGGATAAGATTCTGCGGCCCAATTTAGCGTTCCTGCAGAGCTGTGGATTCAGCAGGAATCAGGTTACGGCTTTGGTAGCTGGATACCCTCCTGTTCTCATCAAGAGCATCAAACATTGCCTGGAGCCAAGGATGAAGTTCCTGGTCGAAGAAATGGGACGGGACATGGGCGAGGTGGTAGATTACCCCCAGTTCTTTCGCCATGGACTCAAGAGGAGCCTGGAGTACCGTCACAAGGTGCTCAAGCAGATGAACTCGAGTTGCAGTCTCAGCGAGATGCTAGACTGTAACCAGAAGAAGTTTGCCATGAAATTTGGTTTGGTTGCAGCAGTTTAGGTACTCATCTTTTCTCTAGTTCCAATGTAGTATGTTTTATTCTCAGGTGAATCTTTTGTTTGTACCATCAGGTTGTATTGTTCTTGAATATTTGGGCAATGATAATTGATAATGCAAGGTTCCCTTTCAAGTTTCAACTGGTATCCTTGAGACCTTGACCTTGAGTATATATAATCTCTAATTTTGTTTCAGAGCAAGCAAAATGCAAAGCATCTGGGTTTCTTTCTGTCTGTACACTCAACTGAAACCCACAAATTTGTAATAGTGTGGTAAAACACAAACATGATTTAAGATAAGCTATAATTTTCCTCTCTAAGAAAGAACTATCACATTACCTATTTACAGTTTTACACAAGCACCAACAGATTGTTCTTAGAATCTTGGCTCCTCACTTACATACAAGCACATATATAGAGGAAAAGAGTGCCTACTCAGCCAAACTCCCATGCACAGTGTATCTGAAAGAAGATTTGTAGGGCAACCACTCAATGCACTTGTCAATCCTCCTCCTAAGATATTGTCTTATCTCTTTTCGCTGTAGTTCAGGCATGCTCTCGCATACTATGTCAATTAGGTCAGCCAACTCTAGAGAAGCATCCTTTGCATAGAAGTGGAGAACTTTGGGTAGGAAGATGGTCTGCTTCCGGACCATCACATTTGCTTGAATGAACTCGGTTCTGGCTTGCTCCAGTTGATGGTATAATTTCTTGGCTGTGTACAGCCTTACCTGCATAGATCATTAACAGCAATTATAACTCAAGAAGATATGGTTGGAATGTTGGAAAATTAGCAAGAGCTGTGGTACTTACAGGTGGATCTGAAAATGCTCCGGTCGAAAGAGCAAAGTGAGCAATTGGCTCTGAATAACGAAGCGCATATGGATGTACGGAGCTCCCTGTTTTTTTCATTGGCGTAAATAGTGTGCGAACCCACTGTAATTTCATGCCCATTAATATGTTAGTGATTAGATGCGAAACTTTTTTTTCGTTTGTTTAAATGTTGATTGCTGGTTCCTATATAGACAAATGCTATACCAGTGAAGGGCGGTGGGATTGACATCCTAGAATTGAGTTCTGAATAATTTGGGAATTTACTGAATGTCCACCCACATTATATGCAGCCTGGAACAAATTGATCAACACTGTCAGAAATTCATACATGATTCCAGTGTGATTATTCAATGACTATTTGTTAAAAGTATGGTAACTATACCTTCAAAATCAAATCAGTGCTTTTCATTCGTTTTTCCTGTAATCCGTAGGCCATGAAAGCCTGCAAAATTTCAGAAGGAATGTTAGTTTACTTAGTTATGCATGATGCTGGGTCTAAAGTTGAATATTCTTTAAGTTGTCAGTTGTTAAAAATATTGAACTTACATGCATAACCAAAGCATTGTGTATGTTAATCCAAAAACAGAGTTGCTCTTCATGTGCCATCTTTGTAGGATCAATCTTCTCCAGCCGTTTTATCAGCGATCTGGGATACAAGATACCACCTATAAACAAGCATTTCCCCCTTCCTATGTTCTAATCTTTTTTGCATGGTTGCTTACCTGATAGTATCCAGCATTTTAGAGGCATAATCAAATTTGTCTTCATCTATATGTATCTTTGGGAAAATTATCATCCCACTGTACTGCCCATTATTCCCATCAGATGAAGCATATGTATCTGAGGTTGTATCGACATTGTAATAGCATCGAGGGCTCCAACCATCAACGGGATACTTGAGAGAAAACGAACTCGATGCCGATGAGAAAGAAGGTGTGGACGCTGTCTCAGAATTCACCTCTTGTAATGGCCTGCTTGCAAGTTTGCAGTAGACAGCAGAAATGCACCTTAGTATGTCCTCTGAAAGCTTGCACGAGATCTTGGGCACATATTCAGCAATTGAAGCGCTCAAGAAGTTGGCAAGGCTCGACCGTCCTGAAGACGATCTTGATAGCTCCTGCGTATGCTTCAGCAACATCAGAGTTGTGTCAGATGCTTTCTGTTGTGAAGAACCAGCTACTGAAAACAGAGCTAAATATCGGGTCTTGTTTGTGGGATATTTCTAAGCTGCTGGTAAATATTGGAAGGATGGGTCAAAGAGAAGAGTTGCTGTTCATACACGTTTAGAATCTGAGAGTGTTGGCAGGTTGTAGGATGCAGACTCTTTGATGTTTCTCAGGCGAAGGGTGCCTTCGTCAGTAGTCCTTTTGCTGTGTTGACGGTGAGATCCCTGCTCCACCTGATTTGATCATAACATAACTGTTTCGCTGGCATGCAGCATGACATCTGAACATTGATGTGTTCCATTTTCAGGTGACAAGTTTTGTACCTGAGCGGACGCACGAGGAGAAACGCCGAGATATTGATCAAATGCTGCTCTGTACAAGGACAGCAGGTGCAGTTCCTTACGAACAACTTGCTCCTCAAGGACAGCTATCTCCCAGGCCAAATCTGCAACAGACTGCATTCAAAACAAAATCAGGAATCAACAAATAAAAGGTGTAATAAATTCGTACTTGGATCTGTACTCTCTCTCTCTCTCTCTCTCTCTCTCTCTCTCTCAAATCCTGTTCAAAATTTGGAATTGAGACAGTAATCCTGACTGTAGCACGTACTAGTAGTACATCATTAAGAAAAAAAGAAGCATAATGATAACTCATGACTTTAGTCACTTCTCCCTAGATGTGACAAAGCATCATTCTGTTGGCATCAGGGATAATACTAAACTATTAAGAACAGGAACGTGATTTATAAAGTATGGACGGAAGACCTGCATTCTACCAGCTTTTATTCAGCTTTTGGAAACCACTAGGCCCTCGAGATCATGAACTAATTTGTCAAGTGTCCAGAACTAACCTTTGAAATACTTCTTTCAGCTCTGTCCGCAGTTGTGATGATGCGACGCTCGGGCAATTGTTCAGGGAGGTTAAGTGAATATCTTCTGTCGATCATCTTGCTGCGATTGACTGCCTGCACAATCATGAAATGGTGTGGAAAAGGCAAACTTCAGCAAGAATGTAGCAGCTGGAGAAATCTTTACATGTACTGTTTGACGAACAGGAGAAGTATGAGCAAGAACCAAAGACAAATTAGATTACCCACAGGTATGTGATCGGAGAGTCGTGGTGACAAGTCAGGAACATTTACAGACGTGATCATAGCACTGAAAATACAACGATTGACAGAGGTTAGAAAGATACTGAATCAGAGAATTGCAGTGTAATTGAAAGCTTGGGCAACCAGGCTCTACCCTCTACTGAAACTGAACAATTCTGCAGTCAAAGATGGATCCTTTCTTTTTCAGTCAAAAGAGTCAAGAAAATGATTTTTGGAAGTACAACTACCGTCTATATTGCTATTTTGTATTCTTATTCACTGACAGAAAAGGGAAGAGCATAGCCTAGAACAGAAACTTTGAACATTACTCGCAGTACATATCACCTGAAGTGAAGTGACCTGCTGAAGAAAATGACAGAGCACAGTAACACAAGGAAACACTTGAACTGGGTCCCAAAAAAAAACGTTTATTTTTAGAGTGGAAATAAAAAACCTCATGCTGCTCAGTTTTGTTCGAATCAAATAAGGATAAAACCGTAACACCAAGGGGGTGAAAAAAGGTTAATGGAAAGCACTAGAACTGCATTTTGTAGAAGGAATATATGATCACTTTTACTAAGAGGAGGGGGGGAAAACAGAATATATGCTGACGCTGCTTGAAGGAGTGCTTCATGCTAACCTTCTTGAGTGTCGGTGTTGCAGATAGGATGATGAGTGATCCTCATTCCCATTTGGTGTTTCTTCGTCGCCGCGGAAGCCTCTTTGCTTGAGCGCCTGTAGCCGTCCGGCGTTCGCCATCTCCATGGCTGATGGATGCTCTGTGCTTTCAGTTACCAAGTGTCAAGGCCAAGCATGCACTGCTGGAAGCAAGGTAAGTAAGCAACAGTAACTGTGCATGACCATCTTCAGATAAGGATAAAGTAAAGATCATGTATGTAATCGGTAATCCCTAAAGCTAATTAAGAGCTAATTCACTGGACTCACATATATATCATGAGCTCTTGCTGCGTGCCATGAGCTGTCAGAAGAAGAAGAATATTGTTGTTTGGATTGGATGTCTGCGAACGGTGAAATTTCAGTCAGCTAAGCAGAGCATGTATCGCTTGCCATGCAGATTGCAGAGGAGGAAGGCAAGGCGAGGTGCGTGCAAACGGACAAGAGGCCGCAGGTGGAAGGAGCTCAACGAGAACGATGAACAGGAGCTGTGCTAATGATGGTAGCTAGCTAGCGCTGGGCCGCCTAGCGTGGGTTGGATTGGAGGAGGATTAAGCTAGGGGGTGACTGATATTTGTGGAGGATTAGCTGGCTCGCCCGCTAGACGCTAGGCAGTGACTGCTGAGGTGGCCCACGCACGAGGCCAAATGCAAAAGAGAGGGGGGGTGAAATGAAACCTGCAGGAAGATACGCCCAACGCTCATCAGGGAAAAAGATTAAGCAAAAGGAGGAAGGCAATAAAGAAAGAAAATAAAGAGAAACGCAGGCAGGCACCCAGCCCGCACCTCCTCCGCCATCACGATGTCGTCGGCCGTCGGGCCCCTCTGCCGTGCCGTCGTCCTTGCCCCCTGCTAATTCCCTCCATCATTATATTGATAATTTAATTAATTAATTAATTAATTAAAAGATGTCAAAAAAGGACAGGGAGAGGCGAACGGCCCGCTGAGTTGAGTCCGAACAGTGGCCGGACAGAAATGGCGAGGCGATGATGACGGCGAGGAGGAGGAGGAGGAGGAGGAGGGCGAAATTAAAGAGGGCCGGGCTAGCCGTTAGCGATGGAATAGCGTGACCTGCAGGAGGGCGAGCGCTGGACGACGGCGACCCGTAGCGGATCTCAGTAATGTAATGACGCGCGTTTTTGCATTGCTCCCTGAAAGAAAACGACGAGGGGTTAGCGAGGAGTCGTCAGGGTTGGGGATGGGGTCGTTTGGTAGAAAAATCAAAGTATTATTTTAATATAATTTATTACGAGAAAAAAAAATACTATTAAATAGCTGATAAATTTGATGCGAGTAGACTAGAAAGTAAAGGGCTCTATCTGCATGGTGGGTGTCATTAGGTGGCTGGCGATGGCGATTAGGTTGCGAGTTGCTACCAGTACCTGCAGCACCGGATCGGACCGGCGGCCAGC
>Ga0182004_10000596_pt1 | contig 22971 bp, 14 predicted proteins | sample Sormic07211540_1_FD_120479 | JGI IMG/M metagenome (GOLD analysis project Ga0182004, IMG submission 120479) | Endophyte microbial communities from Sorghum bicolor roots, Mead, Nebraska, USA - 072115-40_1 MetaG | ecosystem: Host-associated > Plants > Roots > Unclassified | place: USA: Nebraska...
CTAAACTTAGTTGTCAACCAAACACTTGCCAACTTGGTTAAACTTGCCTAAGGTAAAGTGTGGCAAACTGTGGCTAGCAACCAAACAACCCCTGACATCATTAAGAGCATGGCTAATAATACAAACTTCTGCTGGTTATATATGTATTATGTAGAACCCGTCTATTAGGTCACATATATAGTTGAGTACTAAAACATACCATCATATTAATATGTGGCTTACTCTCTCCTCTGACATAGCTTTTTAGTTCTTGTGTTTGAGCTGACTGTAAATTTACAACTCACTTTACTTCTCTTACCTCCTCTTTCTCCACCATTAGTAGACTAGTCTACTCACAACCCTTTAGTATATATACTAATCCAATGTACTATGAATCCACGTACACGTATTCGAGGCAGGATTTGAAAATTAGAGGGCGCATGTTCTTTGCACGGCAAGTTATTGTTGATAGCAGCTTTAAAACACCCTCCTCAGCAGTCCTCTACTTTATGCACAGATCAGCGTCCATATGATTCATACTGTATGCTGACTTAAACACACCTTACATATGGGCAACACTGTTGTCCTATATTTTAAGTGTAATTTTTTTATTGATGTCCAGGCAACATGTAACTTTGTAATTCGTGAATCCTTTCAATTGTACTACTTGATGGGTTTAATTGCACTAGTTGTCTGCACATTGTCGCAACTGCCCTATGTGCAAGGTATGCCTGAAAATTAGATGGCGCATGTTCTTTGCATGGCAAGTTATTATTAATAGCACGCAGCTTTAAAACAACTTCCCCAGCAGTCCTCTACTTTATTCACAAATCGGCATCTATATATATAACACAAATACTGTAACTTAAACACACGATCGATACATATATATGCGCAAGCAGGTAGCATGCCAAGAACAAGGATCTCAACCAAATTCTTGTGAACAATACACACCATCATCTTTTCCTACCACCATACCATGATCGCCATGATCCTCGAGGTCACACAGCAGCTTTGCCAAGACAGGCTACTCACGTTGTCCACTAACAACCTACCACCCATCCATCACCTCCTGGTTTTCTTACTCATAACCGTCGTAACTGTCAAGTATCTTATCCGACATCCACGCAGAGTGTACCTTGTTGAGTACACTTGCTTCGGTCCTGACTCAAAGTACCGAGTTGCCCCAGCCTCCATGATCGAGTATTTTCACCTAGCAAATTTGCTTGACGATGATAACATTTCCTTCCTAAGCAATATTTATAGACGCTCTGGCCTTGGTGACGAGACATGCCTCCCCTCTTCATATCATTACATCCCTTTCATTCCTAGTTTGAGCATGGCTCGTATGGAGGCAGAGCTGGTCATCTTCACGGTCATTGATGACCTATTTGCTAAGGCATCAATCGAACCTAGTAAAATTGACATACTGATTGTCAATTGCAGCGCCATGACGATGGTACCATCCATGACTGACATGATCATAAACAGATACAAGCTGCGTCGCGATATACAAAACATGCAATTGTCTGGGATGGGGTGCAGTGCTGGATTGATCGCCGTTGGGCTCGCAAGCAACCTCTTGCAAATCATGCCCTACGGTGCAAACGCGCTGGTGGTATCTACGGAGAACGTGACTTGCAACTACTATGTAGGGAAGAAGAGATCGATGCAACTGACCAACATCCTGTTTCGCATGGGAGGCGCCGCTGTTTTACTCTCGAATTCTAGTGCCAATGCTCGGTTTCAGCTTCTGCACACTGTCCGGAAATCAACTGCTGCCCAGGATAACGCGTACCACTGTGTTTTCCATGAGGAAGACGACGAGGGGAACCTAGGTCTTAATTTGTCTAAGAATCTTGTGGCCGTCGCTGGTGAGGCGCTCAAGGCCAACATCAGCACAAGTGCCCGTCTTCTGCTTCCAGTCTCTGAGCAATTATCGTTTTTGCTCTCTTCCATCGCGCAAAAGGTGTTCTTGAAGAAAAGTTCATGGCAGTATGTTCCAAAGTTCGGCTTGGCCGTCGAGCATTTCTGCATACATGCTGGTGGGCGAGCAGTGATCGACGCAGTGCAGCGTAGCCTGGATCTATCGGATGAGCAGGTTGAGCCGTCGAGGATGACACTGCATCGATTCGGAAACACATCGAGCAGCTCGGTGTGGTATGAAATGGCATATTGTGAGGCCAAGCAGTTGATGCGGAAGGGGGATCGAGTTTGGATGATTGGGTTTGGGTCTGGGTATAAGTGCAACAGCGCCGTGTGGAAGTGCATTCTACCAGCCCGTAGTGCCGACTCAGCATGGGCAAACTGTATTCATCGTTATCCAATGGAAGTCCCAAAACAAGTGTAATTGCCATGACCAAACAGTAGGTACTGATGGATACATGAAACCAAGATGCATGTTCAGTCACAAATACAAGATGCTTGGAGTAGGATCCGGTCTTAATTAGGTATGTTCATCTATCCAAAGCACACATTGGTCTCCCTCTTTACCCTTCTTGTACTCTCCTCAATAACAGCATACATGCCTCCCTCTCTCCAAGTTGTGCAAAGGAGTTAATAAGTTACTCCAAGTTTGTATTCCAAACGAAAATATTATTGGACCTCTTGACATTTTGATTTTTCTAAAGCGACGACGACTGGGTTGTTTTCCTAATGCAAATATTAGATGCATACAGTATGCACTGGGTCTTTTATTTATACATGTCGTGGATAAATGTCATATATATGTTCTCACCTCATGATCGAACAGATATGGCCATCTTTCGTGGGTTTACATGGGCCAAGTCAATCGTCGGATCAGTGCACAGATAGAGGAAGACCAGAACGTTTTAGATCATTTTGTTTGTACACATCACTAGTACAAAACCGCTCTATGCTGGCGGTGAATTTCTTTTACAAACGTTAACGGGTTCAATTAAAAAACGTCTGTGAAAAGAAATCAGCAGATCTGACTCAAAAACCGCCTGTAAATCAATTTTTACTAGTGGTTTTCCTAACAAAACCGCCCGTAGAAATATATGATTTCTACAGGCGATTTCTTAAGAAAACTGCCCGTAGAAATATGATTTTCACAGGCGGTTTTCTTTAAAAAACCGCATGTAGAAATCATGTATTTCTACGGGCGGTTTTGTTAGGAAAACCTGCAGTAAAAATATATTTTTACAGGCGGTTATTTAAGAAAACCTTCTGAACAAATAATTTGAAATTGAATTTTTTAAGCTTTTTAAATGACCTCATTTGAAAAAACTTCTAAAATGAAAGTTGTAGATCTCAAAAGTTATAAAACTTTATATAGTTGATTTGTTTTTATTTGAAATCATCTTCTCATCAAAAACTACATTTGAATCTCACAAATTTGAAGTTCAAATTTTATAAATGACCTTGGATGGAGAAACTAATAATATAAAAGTTGTAGATCTTGAAAAGTTATCAAACTTTGTAGTTGACAACTTTTCCATTTGAATTGGTTTAGGGCCTCAAATAATCAATGTATGCTCGGTTTAGGATAATATATGGGGAACTAAACTCTAATATAGACACAAGTGAATGATGAGTAGAGTGGTAGAGGAGGCTACGCGCAAGGGTGAGGTCTTGAGTTTGAATCTCACCGGCCGTGAAGCGTGCGATTTTACGCGAAAAAATACGTGACTTGCGTGGGATTAAATATTTTTTTCCTATTTTTAAAAGTCGATTTCGTATTTTCTAGAAAAATATTTCTACATGGGGTTGGCTAAGAGAACCGTAGTGGAAATCTATTGCGTGGGATTAAATCTTTTTTTTCCTATTTTTAAAAGTCAATTTCGTATTTTCTAGAAAAATATTTCTACATGGGGTTGGCTAAGAGAACCGTATGTGGAAATCTATTTTGTACCGATGGTTCTCAATTACCCGCCTGTGTAAAAATTTATTTCCACATGCCACCAACGCAGGCGATTCGCCAAACCGCCTATAGAAGCAGATCAGGGTTGGTATGACCGGAGCTCATGCATATATATTGAATCCACTTAATTTTGTTTTCGTGTGAGTCACCTAATAAAATTTTGAATTATAAAAAATATATATATCTTTCATGGTCCAATAACGAATTGATAATATATACCCAAAATAAATCCAATCAATATAGTATATGATTCACATGTATAACATGTATATATGTTTTTATTTGGAGGTACAACATGTGTTTGCTGAACCATGAAAAGAAACAACAACAAGAGCCAATATTCTCCATGTGCAAAAAGGCGACCCCAGATGACAGACCCTCTGAAACCGGGACAAAAATACGTACCTCTGAACTGTCCAACCAAACATTACAATTCACTTTAGCTAGCGCTACACTGCACTATAGTATTATTATTCCTCGACCATCGCCACAAGCAAAGCGAGTGCCACTCGAAGGCACCAGCTTATAAAATGATTAAATTGGCGAATTATTGGTCCGTGAAAAAAAAACAGGTAATTTCTTTTTGATTTGAGTTGAATTAACTAAAAAGCAGCTTCGACGAGTTGTTTGTTCATGTCATCATTTCATGACGACGTACGAGCGCGCGGCCCGCGGTCTCGCAGCTCCACGCAGGCACAACCAAAAACATGCAGCACGCCGGCGGCATTAAGCGAGGCCAGCGATGGCGAGGCTGCTGCCACCGGCGGTGGCACGCTTGACGAAGCGGCCTTTCATCCTTGGCCGCTTCTCGGCGTTGAGCTTGCGCACCTCGTACCGGATCTTCTTGGAGAAGAGCCTCGTCCTCCGCTTCTCCCGGTACCGCGACACTCGGGCCTCCCGGCCGCCGTCCATCCCCAGCCTCGCCGTGCCCAGCAGCAGGTCCTCGCCGCCGTGGCCCGCCACTCCTCCCACTACCCACATGTTCTGTATTCACAACCAGAGAATCAGAATTCGACTCCGGCCGACTGAAACTGTGCATGCACTCGATCAAAGTCACGGCTCTCTCGATGAACGTACCGTGTGGGGCCAGCTGTCGTCGAGCTTGACGTGTGGTCGCTCGCCGCCGGCAGTCCACGGCGAGCTCCCCCAGCTCTGGATGATGGCCTCGTAGTTGAGGGTGAGCGAGAGGCTGGTCTGCAAGAACTGGGCGTCGTCGGCCCCGCCCGTGTCGCTGCTCGCGGCCTTCTCGTCGTCCATCATCGTGTCCAGAGGTGAGCCGTAGTTGAAGTCGATGTCCAGCATCTCGTCAGATACCTCAGCTGGGTCTAGCAGCTCGAGGGCGCAGGCCAGCGTGCCACTGGCTTCGCCGCAGGCACTGCCGCCGTCGGTCTCCACCTTGACTCGCGTGGCGTCGTCGCCCACTTCCACTGGGTCCAAGAGGCCCAGCGTCTCCATGTAGAACGACGAGTCCTCCTCGTTGCCGTCGTCCAGGCCGTGCCCGAGGAGGGCTTCCATGTCTGCGGCGAACTCCCTGAGCTCGGCGTCGGTGGGCTCGAAGTTGGCATGGCCGCTGTCGGGGAAGAACTGGACCACCGGCGCCGGTGCAGGTGTCGCCGGACCTGGATCTGGCTTCGAATTCGCCGGGTCCTCGACGGCGCCGTCTTCGTTGCAGGACGACGCGAGAGCGGCCGCGTCCTCAAGAGGCGCCGGGGGCGGCGAGCAGAACTCGGCTAGGGCAGGGTCAAAGATGGGCACGCGGTACAGCAGCTGCTCCTCCTCGGCCTCGAACTCCCCCTCGGCGCTCCGCCCGTCGTCGGGCGAGTCCCCGCCGCCTGCCGCCGCATGCGGCACGACGACGCCGAGGCGCCGCGACCGCGACAACGCCTGCCCGCCGACGCTCTTGGCGTGCCCGCCGCGCGGGGTGCGCGCCTTGCGCCTGAACCACGCGGGCACCACCTCGTCGTGACGCTCGCGCTTATTATTCGCCGCCGCCCCCGTGCGAGGCGGCGTGTGCAGCGGAGACGACGACGCCGCCGCCGGCTGCAGGCGCAGACGCTCGTGCCGCCGCGCGAGCGGGTTCGCCGAGTGCACCGACGTGTCGCACCCTTGGCACAGGAACGCGTCGTCCGCCGCGCAGTACCACCTCGCCCGCCGGCGCAGGCACCCGTCACAGGCGCGCGCCGACTTGCCGCCCACAGCCGCCGCTGCCGCCGTCTTCGCCGAGCTCCCCGTCGTGGCAATCATTTCTCTTGTAAGCGGTGTACTCTGCAACGATCTTTGCTAGCTACTCAGTGATGGCTTCTCTACACTCAGTGTAGGATGGGACCTATGGTATTCATTCACGTGTGCCGACGTACACTCTGAGTTTGCATGTACTGTAGATTTTAGAAAAACAAAATTGTGCCGAAAATATCGGGGCGTTAGGTTTTGTAGAACCGGAGGAGAAGATGGGCCCAGCTTCTGCTCTTTTTGGGGCCCACCGTGTGCACTTTGCACTTTTGGGGTTTTGGTGTCCCGGTGGGGCACCACCTGCATGTCTTATCTGCGACGTGATTGGTCGAAGGGTAGCGCAGCATCCGCCGCGGGCGCTTGTGATTGGCTCGGACCGGATTTCCAGTGGGGCCACCACGTTTTGCTACGCAACGCCTAGAGCCCTTTTCCCTATCGCTCTCACGGTTGCTGTGGCTTCCTGCTGGCAATGGACCGCGCGGCCAAGTAGAGAAAAGTCTTTCTTGGACTCATTTTCGCAGCCCGGCCGGGTAAAGGATATGTTTGAGCTTAGTTACTACTCTCTCTATTCCAAATTCATTCCAAGAATCTTAGAGAGTCAAATTTTTCTAAGTTTGACCAAATTTATATGATAAAACAATAATTATTATGATATCAACTAAATATCATTAGATTTTTCCTTAACTATATTTTCATAGTATACTCACTTTACGTTATAAATCTTAGTATTTCTCTCTATAATTTTAGTCAAACGTAAAAAATGCTTTGACTTTCCAAGATTATTGGAATGACTTACAATTTGGAATGGAGGGAGTAATTTGGAAAAAACATTAAGCTAAATTAGTTGTGATTGGCTAGTTAGTTAACAAAAAGTTAAATATGTTGTTAAAACATTAGCCCACCGATTAGTCCTCCTTGTTAGATGCGCCAGAACTAATTTCAATTATTTTTAATTTTTTAGTTAGTTAATTAGCCAGTACCAAAATGGTGGAGTTCTTCTAGTACACTAAGTAGTAGTAAGAACACTGCAAGCTTGTTCTCTTGAGCTTATCGATCTGCTGAATCTGCCAGCTATTCAGCAGTGTTTTCTCTCACGACAAATTAGCAAACAATACTTTCAGCCATGACTTTTCTGACAAGCAAATAGGCGCACACAGAAATCCTTCTTAGGAGGTATTTTGTTGGGAAAAGCTCGTACTAATGTTGTGCTAAATTTAGAAGAACCCCACATCACTAGAAGATAAGATGCACATTCTGGTTGTGAGCTCTTCTATCCATGTAGACCCTAAGTATACTATTCCTAGTATTATGCTGCAAGACTTATTGCTTAAGTAACCTTTATTTATTTACTTTTGGCAAAAAAAGGTATAATCCTATATCACCAAAGTTTCCCCATGTTCCAGATGGAAAATGGTTCCTGATTAGTTTGGTCTAAGGCGTACATACACAAGTCCAAATGAGCTAAAGTGGCCTAAATTCAATTTTTTGCAAGTTTTTGGATCTTGGATAGTACAAATAAATGTTCAGAGTGAGTATAGCGCTGACTAGTACATTGGATCTTGAATTGTAATTGTTGTACGTTTATGCATTCCATGCCCTCACCTGAGAGGTTAGTAAGCCGGATATGCCATATATAGCATAGAGAGCTTCAAAGCTTGATTGCCGCGTCCTAACACCTAAGTATGGTCCTCCACAGGGAAGATCTCTGTGATCTTAGCTGCCGTACCCGAAATTTGGAAAGCCTACAAAAGCTGGCACACCACAAAAACATGAAGAAAAAATATTTGGCCCCTGGGGGGGTCCGCAACGGAGAGATTTGAATTGTTTTCGAAATGTTGATGCTGTGGAACATAGTGGTTGATGACCTCTTGGAACGTAGCAGCGTGGTCAGCATGGGCTTACAAAACACTCGGACTCACAGAGATGCCGACTTCTTTTTTTTTTTTTGATTCACACAGAGATGCCGACTTGATATGCCAGAATTATACAGGTCTTATCTAGTGAAGATAATGCCATGTAAATCTCAGAAAATCTAAAATAAAATAGAAAACAATGCCATGTGCGATGCCCTGCTTTGTTTCTGCAATCTGCACTCGGTTGTCATTGGAGAGACTCCATTTTCGATCATCCACTATGCATCGAAAGATATTATAATAACTAACCAATGACGTTAATTTGACATCGAAGTTGCACCAGAATTACACAAAAATTGTTAAAATAAGTTAGCGTCCAAAATTTACCATGCTATTGCACTATACTACACAAAATATTTTGGACAATGTTTTGAAAAGTGACACAAGGTGGGCGGCCCGGTTGCCCACCTCAGTTAGTCGAGGCAGGGTAGCTAGGCCAGTGACCGGGCAATTAACCAAGACAAACATTTTAATGTAACCGCCTCGATTAATATCTATTAACCAAGGCGGGCACTTAAGACAACCGCCTCCATTAATTGATTAACCGAGACAGTCAATTAAGGCAATTACCTCGGTTAATGATTGCATAAAAAAATTATATGTACTCGAAAGAAGACAAGTTTTATATCAAAATTGTAGCTCTCGACAAGATCTAAAATGTTGTAGTTGAATTTTTTTGAGTTGAAATTGTTTAGGGTCCCAAAATATTGTTGTAAGTGTAGAAATTTTTGAAATTTAAAATTTAAAATTATCAAATAATCTCATATGTTAACATGGTCTATACAAAAGTTATAGTTCTCACTAGAATCTATAACTTTGTACTTGAATTTTTTTAATTTGAAGATATTTAGTGTCCCAAATATGTGTTTGAAATTTATAGATTTTGAAATCTAAAATTTAGAATTCCTAAACAATTTCAAATGTTTACATAGTTAATACTAAAGTTCTAGTGGCTAACCTGATCTACATGTTTGATATTGACAAGTTTTTGATTTAAACTCATATTGAGTCATAAATATGTGTTTTAAAAATATCAACAATTTAAAACATGCAGCGGACTAACAGACCTCAAAACCTCAGGGCTGATACGCGAAACCTCCGGGCAACACAGGGTACTCAACAACTGCTACACCTAGAGATATGTTTATTGATACCCAGTGGCAAGTCCACGAAGCACCTGCACTCACAAACATGCACAACCAAGTAGATCGAGTGGAACACAAATAATGCAATTCACACAAAGGCTTTGGGCCTCTTCCAACCCTATCATCTTCTCAAGTTCAACACCAAGGTTTAGCTTGAGGTTCCACTGAGATCTTTGGGTAATACAAACTGCCCACGGCTCACCATAAGCACGGGAGTTTGTGAGGCAACGCCTAGCCGTCTAGGAGGCTTCACCTCCAAGAGTAACAAATGCGCAATGAATGCTTGACACAACCCAACAAATGCTCAAAGGTTGATTTGCTCTTGAACACTTGATTAAACACTAATCACTCACTGTCACAAAGAGAGGGGTTAGAGAGAGCTCTCACAGGGCTTGGAATAGGCTGGAAATGAAATGGAAGCCAGCAGCACGACCAGGAGATGTGGGATGGGTATAAATACTCACCCCACAAAAACTAGCTATTGAAGGTCAAAACTAGGCATTACGACCTACAGATCCTAGGACCTCCATGGCCTAGAGCCTCCGTGTAAGCACGCGGAACCTCCGTGGGTCTCCAGGACAACACAAGTCATCATACGAAATAAGTCATAACTTTTTACTCCGAACTTTGTTTTCGGTGAGCTTGGACTTTTTGAAAAGCTTGTTTTGAGGGCTATCCAGCCCAACAGAGAACAAGCCCCAAAACCAACAAGTGCAAGTGTTGTGCAATGGTGTTTCTCCCATGTTAGCACTTGAGTTTAGTTAGTTTGAGCACTTGATACTTGTCTACGATTCATATTGCATCCCGCTTGACAGTACGACATACCTAATACTCAAAAGTAAAGAGAATATAACTATTTCAACCACTTGAGTCTTCAATGTCTTTATATGTCATTTCTTCTCAATATCTCTTCATAAGGGGTTGCAATCACACCTTTGTCTCATCTCTTTGAGCAAACTAACTTTGAGCATGTGACTTGACCCATTTCCATACATATGAGTTTAATTCATGGCTTTAAGTCACTTCAACAAAAGATTTAATCCTCAATATAATATGACTCCTCGTAGCTTGATTAGTTCCTCGACTCAATGCAAGTACTATCTTCTTCACCTTAGCATGGTACCTCGGTGCTCAAGCCATTGCTTGCCCTTCACCTTTGCTTAGTCCCTCAAAGTGTTTTCCTTGCTATCTTCACCGTATCAAGCTATACTCAAGTCACATCATACTAAGTATACATTGAAAACCATTTATTCAATATTGTGATCCTTGCTTGAATATCTTCTAGATATGAATATTGAGATCAATCAAGCTTCAATTTGATTCATATAGAGACATATATGAATCAACATCAATATGGTCAAGGCAATTCACGATTCCTTATATGCTATTCATTTTGGCTTGACACTTCTAACACTTATTTCAATATCTATCTTCATACTTTTAGCTTGATCAAATCAATGCAAAGTGATTTTCCAAATCTTTGTCCATGCAAGCAAGCCAATACAGAGACCAACTTATATCCAATATGAGATGTGTCATTTGTCATTTGACCTTTGCATGACATTTCCTCACTTATGCATTCTTGATTCATCTTCAACCTTGATCAAAGCTTATTCACTATCAAATTATTTTTATTCACACAAAGCAAGCCACACTTGAGACCAATCCAAAATCATTCACTCATGTCTCTTTTGCCATTTGCCAAATATGCTTACTTTCTTATGATACTATGATATCCCACAATATAGAAGCCATTTCATCAACTTCATTTGCATTGTTGTCTTCTTCTTGAACTAGATTGTTTCCATAATCTTCGAACACAACAGTACTCAATTTTGGCTTTTATTTCAACATTATATGGAATATCATCAAGCTTGCCTTCTTGTTGAACCTTTGATACATCTTGTTATGCAATATTCATGTATATGCAATATACTTAATTTTTTGTTCAACACTTAACAAACTTATTAGACCTTTAATGGTGTTGTAATTCAATTCACCAAAACCCACTAAATGGCTAGATGCACTTATAGAAATTCAAATCTTTTGAGACTCAATTTTTTGAAATTTTCAAACTATCTCTAATGGAGATACATCCTACCAAAGTTGTAGTACTTAACAAGATTTAAAACTTTATAATTAATTTTTTTCATTTGAGTTCATTAAATAGTCAAAATATCTAATATTAGATTATAAAATATTTATATAAAAAGATAACATATTATATATTAACATAAAATAGTGCGTGGTGCAGTTGTAGAGGTGTAGCAGTGTTGAATGGAAGGCCATGGGTTTGACTCTCCAAAGTTGCAAGATTTTTAGTATTCTGAGTTTTTTTAGAACATTAACCAAGAGGGCATTTTTAAGGCGGACACCTTAACATTGGTCAACCGCCTCTGTTAATGCTTTTTACCTATCTCAGTTAAGTGTTTGTGTAGTAATGTTGTGACAACGTCTTTTGGTCCATTGGGACATGTATGTCTTATTAGAGCCCATTAGAGGATACGTCCACGGGTTTGCACCACATTTGTTAGGGTTTGGGTTTTGTTTTGTTCTCATTTTTTTGTGAAACAAATACAACTCGTAACTCTTGTAAAACCAAGTTCGCATGCTATGAAGTAAGACCCTCTGTTCTTGTCTGCTTATGCCAACTAGTCCTTTCAAATCAAGACTTAGAACCTCATTCGGTATTGTTATGCTTCATCTATATTTGTAACTTCATATTGTGTTGTTCATGATCGGTTGGGAGCTGTGTTGTAGCCATTGCAAGGGTCCGAATCCTACATGGTTTGAAGTTTGGATTGTGAATGTCGAGTTCTCCGCTCATTAAATCTATCATACCTATCAGAAGATCGGCCCACATCTCCATCAATAACATAAACTAGCGTGAATGTATGCAGTGTCTTTATGTTAAATTGTGCTACATAGGCAAGTCATATTTGATAAAATTGTGTCTGATTATTTATATTTTGTTGTATGAAGTCACATCTATGTTCTAGTTAAGGTCTCATATTTCTAGCTAGTACATGTATGTGGGATGAGAATATATTTTTGTGCACACGTGCCTATGAAAACCTATATATTGTCTAATACGGTGAGGGATGAAGCCAGAAAAAAAAATTAGGAGGGGCTAAACAAAAGTACTATATCGACTTAGCTCTACTATAACTCCTAGCAATAGAAAATATATAATAGTTTAAAGTAATCTTATATTAAAAACAACGATACATGATGAAATTTACAAAATATACATCATAAAAGATAAAAGCTCTCAACTCACCATACCTTATACATCTGTGTCTAAAATTGAAAGGTGAGTACTAGGGGATCCACTAGTCTAGCAGCGATAGGGGGCTCGGGCCCCCCTAGCCCCACCACTGGCTCCGTGCATGAATATCGTCAAATAAGCTATAATGCCGCATTGGGCTTGCTTTAAGCAGTGCGCAAGTCTGCATATAAAAGTCTATGTAGGAAACCAAATGCAAGTAAACTGCACTAAACAAGACTAGATACAGACTAATACAGATGACCAATATTTGATTCTTGGTGTTGCAGCATGAGGATATAAGGCCAATCTCTGTGGGATGTTTTATGTACCGGTTTTCAAGAGGCAACACTGAGAATGAAACATAGTCTCTCAATGCGTACTTTCAAGCCCTAGTTTCATAGACAAGCATTAGCATTTAATTATTGCACAGTGTTATGATCAAATATGACAATCCACTATATAGCCAACCTTCCAACTGCACTTAAAATAGGCAAGTGCACCCTGCAGGAAGTCGATGGCAGCGGCCAATGGAGACAGTGGAGATGAAGTTGGAGGCGGCGACGACTACCGTCACACCCTTTCCCTCCTTTGCCGGATGCGAGTCACCTGGAGCCTACCACCAACGCTAGATCCATGGTGGGAGATGAAGAAGAATGGCGTTCCGTCTTAGCTGCTTGGCTCTTGATCTCCGCCCTCATGCAGCACACTACTACAAAAAATATTTATCGTGACCTTTCAAAACCCTCTCCGAGGTGGACAGAAATGTAAACCGCCTTGGTTAATGTCTGACATTAACCGAGGCGTTTCCTTTTTATTAACCGAGACGGTTACAATAAACCGTCTCACAAAATCGATTAAGGAGGTGGTTATTATAAAAGAGCCCGCCTTCAAAAATATTTCTATTAACCTTGGCAGGCCACTTATAAGGCCCGCCTTGGTTAATATTCCTGAGGCCCAGCTGGCCCAGGCAAGGCCCGATAACTCTTCATAGTATATATCTGCCAAACTCTAGCACTCACTCCCACTCTCTCACTAGCCGCACCCAATACACCCTCTTTTTGTCTCACTCAGAACCTGACGTCAGCCTCCCTCCCATCTCCTCCCCCTCCCTCTCTCACTACTCTCTGTCCCTGCAATAGGGAGGCCACATGGTCACGACCTGGTGGTGTCCTGACCTCGCAAGCATGGAGGCGCAGCGCGATGGAGCGAAGGCGCGACGCGACCTCGTGGGCATGGAAGCACAACATGGCGGTGCGGAGGCATGGTGCGGCCTTGCAGCGGCGTCCCAACCTCACGGGTGTGGAGGTGCGATGCAACGGCGGCCTGACCTCATCTCCTCTCTTGGCAGTAACGCGGTGGGTCAAGCTCACGACGACTGTGTTGACCTCCAACGGCGCGGATCCAGCTCCATCGGCATGGATCCAACTTTGTCCATGCGGATCCACCTTTTAGCATCGGATCTAGCTCCTAAATGGCGGATCGACCTCCCTCTGCGCGGATTCGCTGAGGACGAGTCCGATCTGCCACCGCTGGTCGCGCATCTGGCAATGGCAGCCTCCCCGGTGAAGGATCAAGGCCGGGCGTGACCACATCTACCGGTGGAGGAGGCACGGAGTGTGGATGGGCTTGCTGATCCGTGGATGGGCTCGGCGGGCCTGTCCATGGATTTTTGTTTTTTATTTTTTAATTTAATTAACCGAGACGGACGTAGAAATTACCTTGGTTAATACCTGATTTTCTGATCGAAGGCATTTTGTTTGCCCGCCTTCTAAAATCTAAAACACGTGTCTCTGTAAATATTATTATAGTAGTGGCAAGAAGAAGAATGGCGGTAGAGAGAGAAGGATGGCGGGACTAGTGGATTGGGGCGGAGGCACGCACACGAAATTGTGTGCGATGAAATCTTCCCCCTCAATGCTAGTTTCACTTTGTATGAAACCTTCATGACACTCCTATTAAGACGGACCTAAGTAAAATAATTTGTTAGGAGAGCAAAGCATTGGAGATCGTCCTTACTCTGGACATATATTCACTAGCAATAGATGGAGAAGCACTAATAAAATTTGCTTCCTGTGTAGCGCACCAAGCAACTCTCTCTTCGCTTCTGAATTCCTTCCCGTGTAGGAAGATGCATTGTGGATTTGGGATGGACATGTCACATCCACGTCCGTACGGCAAATGGATTAGCACTTATATGTCGCATCGATCGAATAAGGTGCAGATTGTCCGCTTTTGATGCGAATGCAGCTTTCTCTAGTCGTCTTTCTTACCTTCCTTTCGTTTTCATCCGTGTCCACGAGTGAGCCGTTGCAATCACTTCCGACATTCTCCAACCATGCATGTACTGCTTGCGCGAAGGTTAAATCCACTTTGGTAACATACTCCAACATTCTGGGACGACTTCTATTTTTTTTTCTGATAACAAAAAAACTACTGGCTGAAGGCAAAGTGTGTAACAGTCGCAAAAAAAAAGGCATAGCGTGTAACTTAACTGTGTTACAGTTAAGGCTATACTGTGCAGGTACCAAGCAATGGTGGGCAAAAACCATATAGGAGCAAAGCAGATGATTGAAACGACAGCCAAGGACTGATGGCACGAGAAAGTCATCTTGGAAGCAGAACGTATAGAATGTCTTCCTGGCGTTTCGTACAGGTGGCTAATGATATATTTTTTTTTCTCGAATACGCAAAAAATTTGTACATCTTTGTATTAAGTAGGTGATAGTTTCAACAACATACTAAGAGGACAAGAATGTTTACGTTACGGTATAGCCTCCCTAGCAAAAGGTTCCTTTGTCGAATACTCACGAACTAGAGAAGCTAGATTGCAAAGCCGTAGCATCAACGCGACATGCTTGATGACCATTAGCACCTTGATAATTGTGGAGGCGTTATTACGAAAACATTTTTGCATGTGTTCTTTCCACAGCTCGTATGCCACAAGGGCACGCAAAGAGGGTGTCAGCTCCCCATTTCTTGTGATAGACTTTTGTTTTTTTAGGCTGTATGCTTTTATGTGGAGGTCGAAAGTTGGTTCGTGATTATTGTATCAGCTCATGAAATGATGGAGAATTAATAAAATCCTTTCTTTTTTTAAAAAAGTCTTCCTCTCATGATGTCGACATGGAAAAAAGTTGATTTATTGGTAGTTTTGACGAATTTTCTCCATTTTTTGTGGCAATTCTTAGCTGATGGTGTGGTAAACTTTAGAGGCGCACGAAAGGGGGCAGTGGGATCCACCACTCATACCAGCTGAGTTATTTTTAACAATATAGAGAAGAGAGACTCTCTATCAGAACAAAAGCATATTCTTTCCGAAATCGAGGCAGGTGCTCCTCCTCCCAAATGGGACAGCATAGTGAGATTTGGAGGTGAGTGAACTTAGCCGGGACATCAACGTCATGCCCATCCCTGCGGTCCAATGGGAGAAGGTGGCTAGCTGGGGTAATCTTCGTGATCCAAAGCATGTCAATTGCCAATTGCTGCACGGCCGGATCTTGCATTGGTCCTACGTGACTGATGTTCATGTCACTGATGTGGACGCGCTTCTTTTCAAAATCTAGTAGCTGAGCTACAGGTTCAATAAAAGAAAACTACTAAAATATGTCCAACAACATACATTATCGTGTGAACGTCGACATGAGGTCGACCAAATATTTAAAACTTGAAACATTTATATAGAGCAAAAGAGAATGGTCTAAGCATGCACAATATTTAAAAATGAAGGAATACAACGGCTGAGCAAAAAGGAAAAAAAAAACAGGCAAATTTCTAAGTATCAGCTGGTACTGTGGGGCTAGTATGTTTATCCACTTGATTCATTTGTCCTTGGCAAAGGTATCTTTTTCCCACCGTCTTTGTCTCCGCACGTACTATATTCCACTCTGGACACGAATATACAAACTCTCGGAAAATTCGAGCAAACTATATTTTGTGGAGATTTAGCTTGCAGGACAGGACACGTGTCGATGTGTGGGCGCTGTAACCAAACATGTATACACACACAATATGGGGCTGTAACCAAAACATGTAGGAGCTTTGCCGCTGCCGTCCCTCAAGTCCCTGTACCCTCACCCACCGCTTCAGTTAGCAGCGAAGTGACCAGGAGTGGAGCTGGTCGTTGCAATTTTGACTGAATTGCTCAAAGTCGAGGCAAATTGAAAGGGATGAATTGATGCAAGTGCTACTGCATCCGTTATTTGTATGGTAGCTTCCTGATGCAAGAAGAACGCCATGCGGTTCCACCCCAAATCAAACCGTAGCTGAACTTGTTTAATAAAGTAAAAACACAATCTGGCTTTAATTTGCATTTTGCAGGAAAAGTTCAGTGGAGAGTCCCCCTCTCTCTAGCGGCAGTAAGTAGCGATGGAGGTAGGTCGCAAGTGGGTCAACCAGTTTCCAACCCATATACGACTCATTAAGCAAATTTTGGGTTTTGGGTTGACCCACTACTTGACCCTCAAGACCCGGTGGGTTACCCGATACACCAGAGCTGAGTGTGTTGCGGCTCTTCAAACGCACAGGCTCATCCGTGAGTGCAGAAACTTAGTTAACACAAAATTGTAGATGTCAGATCATCAGTGAGCAAGTAAAAGTGTATTAAAAAGCAAACAACATATATGAAAGAAACAATTTCAAATGATTGAATGTACCAAATTTCCGTTCACATTTCAGTGCAATAGATAGTCTGTTGCAGCTTTTTCACCATGCCAGAACCAAAAAAAACTCGGAAACACTTAAGCTATATACAAGATGTGAGACCTTATAAATTGTAAAAAATAAAAAAGGTCCCGACTCAGCTCTTCGTTATAGATGATGAGTACAACTTTTTTCTACATCAAAAGCACAACGTACTAATCTAGTGTTATGTGCCCAACATAGTAGCCGATTTAGATCAAGAAAGTTTATCGACTGGGTTTTCACTTCACCTCACTGGAGGATCAGTTGTCCCAATACTATGGTTTTCCCACTAGCAATGACAACGTCAGACCACACCCACTGTAATATTTAGATTGGCACCTCCATCCCCATGTCAACTTATTTTGTTTTGAGAACTTCTTGCCCCTGCTGCTGGGTTTCTTTGGTTTGGTGGGTTTCTTTGGTTTGGTGAATGACTCCAGGGCGTCACCTTTAGCACCTAGCACTACCGGAAATCAAGACTTTGTCGAGTGCTTTTTTATTTGGTTTGGTACCAAATAAAAAACACATGGCAACAAAAGCACTCGCCAAAGAAGCTCTTTGCCGAGTGTTTTTTTTGGCTCTAGGCAAAGAAGCTTCTTTGCCGAGTGTTTTCTTTTGACACTAGCTGAAGAAGCTTCTTTGCCGAGTGTTTTTTTGACACTAGCTAAAGAAGCTTTTTTGCTGAGTGTTTTTTTAACACTCAGCAAAGAGCTTCTTTGCCAGGTGTTTTTTTTTTACATTCTGCAAAGAGCTTCTTTGCCTAGTGTTCTTTGTTTGATACTCAGCAAATAATTTATTCAAAACACATTTTGAAGCAGTAAATTAATTCAAATGCAAAAGTTTTCTACTACAAAATGTATAACCTCTTAAGATCTACAATTTTTATTTGGATCATTTTTTCATTCAACAAAGCAATTGTAATGTTGTTCACAAAATCTATATCGCTCCCATAAGTTTCATGAAACTACGAGAGAGATGTATAGGATTTGTGAAAAATGTTAGAACCACAATATCGGATGAATAAATGACTAAATAACCAAAATAAACTTTTTAGATCTTGAGAAGTTATAGAATTATACAGTTGACAACTTTTTCATTCGAGTTTGTCTTGTCATGCAAAACTATGTTTGAATTTCAAAATTTCAAAATTGAAATTTTTCAAACAACCTCGAATAGAAAAAGAACCTAAATAAAAATTGTAGATCTCAAAAAGTTATAAAACTTTGTAGTTGACAACTTTTTCATTTGAGTTCGTCTTATCATGCAAAACTACGTTTGAGTTTCTAAATTTTAAAATTCGAATTTTTCAAACGACCTTGGATTGAAAAACAGCCTAAATAAAAGTTATAGATCTCAAAAAGTCATAAAACTTTGTATTTGAAAACCTTTTGATTTGAAATCATCTTGTCTACAAAAACTATGTTTGAATTTCTCAAATTTTGTAAACGATCTCAGATGTAGAAGCTATTAAAATAAAAGTTGTAGATCTCAAAAGACTATAAATGTTGTAGTTGACAATATTTTGATTTGAATTTGTTTAGGGTCTTAAACAAGCAATTTACACTTGGTTGAATATAATATGTTGGAAGCAAAACGAAGTCTAGACATATGTGATGTTGTAGTGTAGTGGTAGAGTGAGTTAGACGTGAGGGAGAGGTCACGGATTCGAATCAAACCAGCCACATAATTGCGAATTTGCACAAAAATACTGTGACTTGCGACTTTAACAAAAATGGCGGGACACTGGCTAATGGGGGCCTTTCCTGATTTTTTTGCTATTTTTTTTTGGATTTTTATTTGTCAAGTGCTTTTCTTTGTCGAGGGTTTGACAATCTACACTCGACGAAGAGCTCTTTGCCAATGTATTCTTTGCCGAGTGCTCTTTGCCGAGTGCTACACTCTGCAAAGGCTTTCCTGAGTGTATTCTGTGCTTTGCTGAGTGTGTTGGGCACTAGGCAAAGCCAATGAATCCCGTAGTGTAGGGCCATCTCGCCTCATTTCTGTCAAATTGAAACAGCTTCGCAACAATCTTAGTGAAAGCTTGGGACAAAAATATATTAGATTTGGCTCTTTTGATCAAGAATTTTGCAATGGAGTCCTTTCCTTACTGAAAATGATCTAGAGGAAGGCAATGATCTTTTGCGCTAGAGGAAAGTTTAGATTAATTATTAAAGACCATTTAGGAAAGCTCCTAAAGTATCAACAGATCCATTGTAAACAATAGTCCACTAATAATCTGGTCAAGTTTAGGGATGAGAACACAATTTTTTTGTTGAATGGCTACTGGGAGTTTTAGAAGAAATGCTATTGCTCATATCATAGGACTAAATGGTAGAACTATGACTGGCCATGCAGAGAAGGCTTCCCTTTTCTAAAAAAAAATTTAAAGAAAGGATGGGCTACTTCTAATCCACAAATGGTCTTTAACCTATATGATCTGATCATGCCTACTCCTAAGGATTCAAGCCTTCCTTTTTCATCCAAAGAGATTGATGCTATTATACTGATAAAGCCTCTGGCCCTGATAACATTAATCGGCTTTTTTTCAAGACTTGTTGTGAATCAATAAAGCTAGATTTTTACTTCTTGTGCCATGATTTCTATATCAATAACATTGATCTCACTTGGTTGAATTCCTCTTATATTACTATGTCCCAAGAAAAATAATCCAGTGAGGGACTGAGATTTCAGACCCATTTCTTTGCTGAGTACTCAAGATTTTGAATGTTATTCACAAAAATTAACATGTCTTATTTTGCAAGGAAGGACTATACAAGTCTGCCTTGGATAGAATTTTGAAATTCTCCATCAATGTCACTACTTGAGAAGAGAAATAATTTTGCTAAAGTTGGACTTCAAAAAAGCTTTTGATAAGTAGAACATGCTGCTATTTTGCAGATCATGACAGCCATGGGCTTCCCAACCAGATGGATTATCTAGATCAAGAGTATCCTAGGCTCAGGTATTTCTTCAGTTCTTCTCAATGGAGTGCCTGGTAAGGAATTCAGTTGTAAAAAGGTGTTAGACAAGGAGACCCCCGTTTCTCCACTGCTGCTTGTCTTAGCTACAGATTGTCACAAAGTATCATCAACAAAGGCTACACCCATGGCCTCCTTTGGACTACCCCTGCCAAATAGAGACACAAATCATTTTCTAATAATTCCATATGCTGATGATACTCTTCTCTTTATGCAAGCTGACACTAGACAACTCCTTCGTCTTAAAGCACTCTTCAGAGTTTTGAAGATTCAGCTGGTCTTAAAGTAAATTATTAGAAGTCATGCATGATTCACATGACTATTGAAGAATCAAAAGTTCCTCTTCTAACTGGAGTCTTTGGTTGCACATGTGGAACACTCCCCTTCATCTACCTTGGTCTTCCTCTTGGAACAACCAAACCTCTGGTAAGGGATTTTGTACCTTTAATATGCAGAACAGAGCCTGTCTGCCAGCTCCACTTCCTAGTTTACTCACGGAGACTACAACTAGTAAACTCAGTCATGTCCTCCTTGCCAACTTACTACATGTGCTCCATTAAGCTTCCAAAAATGGTCACTAAAGTCATTGACAAATTTAGAAAATACTTCCTTTGGAGAGAAAATTCCAACGATGCCAAGGGTTTCAATTTAGTGGCTTGGAGCTTAGTCACAGTGCAAAAAACAAAACTGAGTCTTGGTGTACAAAAATTATATCTATAAAATGAGGCCCTTCTCTTGAAGCAACTTGACAAGTTTTACAATAGGAAAGATGTGTGGGTTCACTTAGGGATTCTTATTATGCATCAAAAGTGCCCCACCTATCCCCCATAAAAGGTTATTTTGGTTTGGATATTTTGAAGCTTAACATTTCATATAGAGGAATTGCTAAATGTACTCCTGTTAATTGTTCCTCAATTAGTCTTCGGGAAGATTGTTTTGACGAGCAACCACTAAGTATCTAGTTCCCCGACCTCTATTCATTCGCAAAGAGGCAGGATCTCTCAGTTTAGAATACTCTCCCTGAGTATGATATTCTTCTACTTTTTAGATTGCCTATGTCAAGGTTGGGTTTTAATGAGGTTCATCTCTTGCAGAATGTTCTAGACTACATTTGAGATATTGATCACGATGAGGATGTATTGTCTTACATTTGGTGCTTAACTTATACTTCAAGCAACTATTACGACCATGCCTTCATCTCCATAACGCTGCCTACCCCCTTTATCTGGATTTGGGAAACTAAATGTATGCCGAGAGTCAAGTTTTTTGCCTGGTTACTCTGGTGATTGTCACAACACAAGAAATATCTTGAGAAATTGTAAGAAACACCTGAATGAGGGATACAACACTGTCCCATACCAGGATAACATTGACGAAACAATTATGGGCTTTGCTATGGTACACCCCTTACCTTATAGGAGATAATATTTTCGGTAAATCATAGCCCTTGATTTTTAAAGACAAAATATTTTATAAGTTATTAAAATGTCTAAAAAGTGAAAATCATAGGCAACAATTAAAGAAACAAGCCGTTCCCAGAAGTCACGTACAATTAAGAATGGAATGTAATGCATTTATGAATGCATTTATCACGTCGATTAAGCACATATGTTTTCTATATGCTATGTGTGAAAGGAAGCGCTCCTTATTATAGAAAAGGATAATCACAGATATTTTGTATTACACTAATACATATATAGTATAGTCATAAATCATGCTAATATTTTGTTTAGATCTAAATATATTTCACAAAATTCATCAAATTTTTTTATCAAAATTCATGAAATTCGATAATTTCATTGGTTGCCGAAATATTTCTAGAACCGAAATCGAAAACCCTTATTTTATTAGCAAGTGACTTACATACAAAGGTGTGTGAAAAAGATGTTAAAAAAAAGACTAAAACACACCTTATTAGCATGTCATATCACGCTGTCACAAAAATAGTAATGATTAGGTCCATCATGTTGATTTACATGGTCCATGATCTAACACAATATGGAAATTAGATTTAATTGAAGATATTTTACCTATTTGCTAATATATACATTTCTTCCTTGTATTACCTCCTAGGAGGTAATATTTGATGAAAGTCATCTGGATCGATGCCTCATAGTTATTTGGGTGTACCACAACAATGCACTTATTTATCAAATGCACCTCTGTTTTAATAGATAGTTTATACTAAGCATACAGTGGTCGACTCGTCCCTATCAAATGATCATGCAGAAGAGAGGTCAACTCTGTTCATGGATTTGCTCCTCGTTGCGGCCTAATGTATCTAGAAGAGAGAAATGACTACAATTTCAACAATAAAGTCGCCTCCCCAACTACTTATTGGAAGGCTCATTTTTAAGTGAATATAAGCTCAACATGTAATATCATTTTGGTTGAATTCTTTGTAAGTGGTAGTCCTCCTTTTGTAAGGTTTGTTCTTGTTAGCTCCAAGCTAACACCCTTGTAACTTGTCTTTGTTGGGTGGAAACATCTTAATGGCGGCGACTTCGACCTCGACGTGCTCCTCCCGCCGCCGGTCGTCGTTGGGCCCGACGCCAATGGCCTGACGTCCCGGTGTGCGCCCGGCCGGCCGGCCGATCTGCTTCGCCACCTCCGATCGAGCTGAAAACGACCAAGTATCGAGGCCGCCACTCGCCAGAGTATGCGTGCACAGGATGTTGGAGATGAGGGGCGTGGGCAAGGATGTTGTCGCAGACTAGAACCTCTTTTTTGGCTGTCCTGTAATCCTGTAAGTTCCTCCCTCCTCCTCCTTGCTGCTCCTCGCTGTGTGACCCTTGCTGGCCATGGTTCTTCCAACCCTCCTTGGGCTTTCTTTTGCCCCGGGAGAATCTGTCTTAGCTAGCGTGGCACGTTCTCTTGGTCTTCCCATCTCTTCCCC
>Ga0182004_10000597_pt1 | contig 22965 bp, 16 predicted proteins | sample Sormic07211540_1_FD_120479 | JGI IMG/M metagenome (GOLD analysis project Ga0182004, IMG submission 120479) | Endophyte microbial communities from Sorghum bicolor roots, Mead, Nebraska, USA - 072115-40_1 MetaG | ecosystem: Host-associated > Plants > Roots > Unclassified | place: USA: Nebraska...
AAAAGATTCGTCTCGTCAATTCCGACCAAACTGTGCAATTAGTTTTTATTTTCGTCTATATTTAATACTTCATGCATGCGTCTAAAGATTTGATGTGACGGGGAATCTGAAAAATTTTGCAAATTTTTTTGGGAAGTAAACAAGGCCTGAGAAAAGGAATCCACAAAGAACTCGGACGGTAACAGTATTTAAACAAATGTATAATCTTTGTCTCTAAATAACTGTCATTGTTAATGTGCATGTCACAAATTTAACTTGATTTTAAAAAATATGTATGATATTTATATCTTCCAATATTTATTAAAAAATTAAATTAAAAGATATTCTTAATAATACTAATTATACACCATAAATATTAATATTTTTAATATATATTTAAAATCAAAATTGTTTCTCAAAAAATAATAAATATTTAGGGACAGGGAGTAGGCCTCATTTGCCATTTGAATAAAGCAGTACTCAAAGGGCATTTGCGCTTGCACTTGCGTGAGAAGTGTGTCTCTTTCACAGTTTTCCTGTTGAGATTGAGAAATAGCCTCAGCATTTTTCGCCCTTTTTTTGGAAAAAAAAGAAGCGAGTCTAAGAGCAACTCCAACAGCTTTGCTATTCTTATTATGGAGGCTTTTTAGAACTTTTATAGTAGAAAAATAGGCTTCAACAGATGTGCTATTTGGTTTTGTAAAATAGAAAGTTTGCTATCCCTTGATTTTCGTTGGCCATATATAGCCAACCACTGGCACTAGCTATCTGATAGCAAGAATGTTGTAAACCTCTTCTTTTTTAAAAAGTTATCTATTTTATAAAATGGCTAAACATTAGAATTTGACTACTCAAGCTCATTTTAACCAAGCTCTTGGAGATGCTCTAAGGGGCATTATTAACGCGCATGCGAACTTTTTAAATCTCGTTTTCAGAAGTCCTCTTGAACCAGCCAGTCAGCCAAAGACAATCGACAGACAACGCACCACGCTCACCAACCGAAAAGCCCGAGATAAAGAATCAACTCCGTACAATACTAAGCCCGATGCTCTCCAGCCAACGGAGCTCTCAAACGGCGATGCCTTCCAAGTCGACCGCGAGCACTCTGGCGAGCGCCTCGAGCCCGACGCCTTCGTCGCCGCCGTCCCCTCCGCCGGCGACGCGGATCATGGCGCGGACCTCCTCGTCCGCCGCGGGCATCCCGGCCCAGCCGAGGTAGGCCTTGAGGTCCTCGAACCCGACCTTGCCATCCCCGTCCCGGTCCATGAGCCGGAAGGCGTCCTCCATGGCGGCGCGGCGCCCGGCGCCTCCCGCGGCGGCGGCGGCGCGGCTGGCCAGCAGGCGCTCGAACTCGTCGTACTGCACGAAACCGTCGCGGTCGGCGTCGGCGGCCGCGATCATGGCCGCGAGGTCGTCGTCGTCGAACCGCTCGCCGGCCGCGGGCCCCTCCGCGGCGGCGTAGAAGGACTTGAGGTCCTCCCGGCTGATGCGGCCGTCCCGGTCCGCGTCAAGCACGTCGAACGCCGGCCTCAGGTCGCCGCCAGCGCCGGAGACGGCGGCGGCGGAGAGGTCGAGCCCCAGGTACTTGCCGGTGGGGCACATGCTCGCCTGCTTCGCCGGGACTCGGGAGACGACGGGAGGAGGAGGAAGAGGAGAGGGCAGGGGGGGAACTCGCAAACTGTCTGGACCTCTGAATCGGAACGGGACGTGCGCTCTGCTTTTTTTGCGGAAGGTCGCTGCTAATTGCGGCTTGTGCTGTTCGCATCTCACCAGAGGCTGGTATTTATAGGAGCGGGGGACGGACTCTCCCGTCATCGAGGACGTTTTTGCCTGTGGACCCGGTGCAGGAACGGTGGACGCAAGCCCATCGCACTGACGCCGTGGGTCCTGGTGCTTTTTGCGGTGGGACCGCCGAGTCCGGTGCAGCGTGAAGTGGTGGACGGGGTGTTTCGGGCCCGACAGTGGGAAACGGTGACATGTCAACGCGGCAGGAGATACTTGGATTTTAATTGGTTGGCAGTTGGCTTGAGATCTGTGATGAGCTTGCGACGCAAGGAGGAGCCACAGCTTGACGGGAAGCTGGGGTCGCCGTTGGTTGGACTTGGACCACGACAAACTGGAAGACGTGTTGGGTGACGTCTTTGCGGTCTCTTGCGGCGCTGGGCCGCTGGGCGTCGCTCTCCGGCTGAGATCTTCCGTGGCGTCAGCTGGCGATTCCACCGCCCCGCGCGCGCCTGTGCAATTTTCTGAGGCCGTTCCCGACTTCCCGTGCGCTGCCACGAGGTTGCTGCTGTAGTAGCTAAACACCAAGCACCAGCACGTGGGTATATAAAGAAAAGGAAAGTTGTGCAGCCACATGGTAATAAATATATTCATGCCATAAACATGCATACTGATATTATATTTAGCCTTTTCCAATTTAGCTAAATTCAAGTTTTTTTTTCCAGAATCTGTTCAAAGCCTCAACGCGGTTTATATATAACACAAATATAAGCATGATTCTCCTATGTTACCAAAGCTCATACATGTTCCAGACTTCATCAAATCCACACCATATATGGTTTCCCATTTTGAGCAATGTCGCTGCACGGAAAGAAAAATCCGGATTCCAATTTCCATGGAGGTGGAATCGATGGTGCAATACCGACGGTAGAGAAAAAGATAGCTTTCATTTCACGGTTTGGAGAATCGTGAAATGCCCGGGATTACATTCGCGATTCGCCCAGTGCCCTACGAACGCGAGTGCCCGGCGGCCGGCGCGCATATATTCCTGGACGAGAAGGACGCGACGTGGCAACGTGGGCACTTGGCAGTCCATGTGTCGTGACTCGTGTGCCCGCCACTGCCAGCCGCAGAGACACGGACACCGTTCACATCATCACATATTCACATGCCATCAGCTACGTGACAACCGTCAGGCTGGTCCAAATCGATAGGACGGCGGTAGGAGTACTAGGGTAGATGAAATGTCACATGGCTGGCACAGAGCGGTGACCGTAGGTTCGTGAGCAACAAAGTGGAGCACGGCTTGCCGGTGATTAGGGAGGGCACTATCCTGTTATTATCCCCTCCATCCAAAAACAATGGAAATCTTTGAGGAGTTAAAAATAGAAGATTTGACCAAATAAATAAAAATATCAATTTTTAAACTATATAATAAGTATCAATAGATTACTTATGAAACATATTTTTATCATAAACTTATTTGAGAATAAAAATGTGACATTATCTTGTATAAATTTAATCAAATTTATGATTACTTAACTTCTCGAGAAACACTGCAATCCTCTTCCTGCTAAACCCCTTTTCTCCCCGGTCCACCACTGGTTCATCATAGAAAAAGACCTCACAAAGCCAGGATCACTAACTAATAGAATAGTACTATTAACTAATACTAAATATATAAATAGAAAATTGAAACAAAAAAGTAACTATTTTTTATACTTTTCTAGTTCTATTGCTATCGTGCGTTTTATGTAATCGATCAGGTCATATAGATATCCCTTCATCACAATATAGGTCATCAAAAAGGATCCCGAACGGCTCACCAAAGCACGAAAAAATCCAATCCTTTCGGATCAGGGATCCAAGCGGTAGCAACTAGACTCTGATCTATGTGTCCTAATTCCAAAAGGATTACAAATCCAGACATGAATCTCGATACACATATTTGTATTTTTCTATGGAGAGTGTACTTTCTATCTGTCCTGAGCCCAAAAGAAGCTTACTTCTAGATCAGATAAAAACAAAACTATGTTAAGTTTACTTAGACTTATACGAAGTAATATCAACAATTATAATTCTAGATATGTACATATTGGATATCATAGTATACTTTTCTAAAACTTTCGTCAAACTGATTTTTATTTCACAAGTTTGGTCAAACTGACTTGACTTAGTATATTCTAGCCAAAAGTGTACAATTTTTGGAGCTAGGAATATTTTATTCATTCATCCAACAAAATTTCCATCAGAAAAATTATATGCAAGGCGATCTTCGTTGTACCTTATCAAAGTGCGCAATGCTTAACATTTTTTGGACAAATTTAGAAACAAGTACCTTATCTTCGTTGTATCTTGAATTTTTTTAATTTTTGGGTGAACTAAACAGGCCCCGATTTACCGATGACCATGTTGTTTAGTTTATCTCAAAACCATTTTTTTAAGATTTCCCGTCACATCGAATCTTGTGGCACATATATGGAGTATTAAATATAGACGAAAATAAAAACTAATTGCACAGTTTACCTGTAAAATACGAGATGAATTTTTTGAGTCTAGTTAGTTTATGATTGTACAATAATTATCAAATAAAAATTAAAATACTACAATACCTAAAATTATTTTTTTCGAAACTAAAGAAGACCCAAACGGAAACATTTGGAAAGATGCATCCATTCACTGCACGGGACTAGTGGTTTGCACTTTGCACACGTCATCAACGTCTGAGGAATCCGACCACAAAATAGAATAGCCCAACAAGGGGGGAGAAATCTAGTGGCCCCTGAAGAAAAGGAGCCCAGTGCAAAAGTAGGCCTAAATTCTTGGACTCCTCTGCACGTCCAATATGGCAATATGTATGGGAACAAAATAGTCCATACAGATCGTACAGCACGGCCCATGAAGAGAAAACCCTGAAAACCCTAGCACTCGTAACCTCTGCTCCTATAAAAGGCAGCGCCGCGAGACGACACTCTCACCACCGCAGCGCCGCCACAGGTAAAGAAGAAAGACCCACTGTTTTCCCCTTCTTTCGTGTTCGTGTACTACTTCGTGATATTGGTGGTTGATTCCGTGATGAGAAATCCAACGAGACTCGAGCCCCTCGATGAGTCGATCCCTCAGATTTCTCTCCGGGGCTCGAATTTTCCACTGGGGCGAGATTTCCGGAGATCTTGAGTCGCTTCGCCTACTGCCCACCGTGAGGCGCAGCGAATAACATTCTCCAAGATTTGCCCGCAAAAAAGTTCTTCCAGATTTCTGTCCGTATATTTTTGTTTATTGTGCGTTTTCCGGTTGTTCTGTGAGCCCCGTGATGGCACAATCTTTGAGACCTGAGATTTTCTTCCTTGATGAATTTCAAAAGCATGATTACTGAGGGCCACAGATTCGATCACCTTTTCTTACTCCTTTTCGTCAGAGCCTAGTTGTTTTACTTGATCGTGTTGTGGATGATGAAATGCACTGGGCTCCGAGCAGTGAAATTTGCTGTGTTTTGACGGAGATGCACTTGCCTAGAAAGCATTGTCTGACATGCACAGTATAGTCTTATAGTCTAGTAACATATCATTGCCCTGATGAGTCATTGAAGAAGGCTGCATTGTACCAAGATTGGGGCTCAGTTTCTTTACCCTCGTCTTGAATTTGCCGATTCGGCTGTAGCCAAATTAACGAGGAAGAAAAACTGGTCGGCTTGCCCTTATTCAGTGGGTTATCCGCTTACCGATCTTCCCATATGCCATCAAATCAAGCTTTTTCTTCACTTTGCTATTAAAACGAGGTGATAGTGGAGGGGCATGGCGTATGCTGTAGCCATTCTTGTAGAACACCTCGAACAGCAAGTTCCTGCCGCTGTCTTTCTCATACTTTTGATTTCTAGTGATCCTTCTCCACGGGCGTTTTAAATCACTGGAGGAAGACGTGGCCGGTGGTTCATCATCCGGGCAGCCTGATGCCATCGTCGCAGGCTGCGTCATTGATGTTTACATTGTTTAACCGAGATCTCAGGACATGACTATTCTTAAATATAAACCTTAATCAGAACCTCGTATTGCAATGAAATTATCCTAAGAAATTCTAGAACTTAATATTTGATGAACGTTTAAATCTCATTTGAAACAAAAAATCAAACAATTTAAACTTTTGACTAAATTTATATAAAAAAACTACTAACATTCTTGATAAATGATAAAATTTGTTATAGAATATATTTTATAACAGTTTTATTTAGAAACGTAAACACTAATATTATTTACTATAAATTTAACTAACTTAAGCTTATTTAGCTGATATAAATTTCCTACATTCTTTACTGGGCTGAGTGTTCTGCTGGATGTCGTTAATAAGCTCAGGCGAACAGGCGCCGCAAGTGGCCATCAGCTGAAGCGAGCACACCGGGGTCTATCTCTATGCTGCAGCGAGCACAACGGGGTCTATCTCAATGCTTCATCATGGTCTAAGGCCTTGTTTAGGCCCTGTTTAGTTCCCCACTCAAAAATTTTTCATCCATCCCATCGAATCTTTGGACACATGCATGGAACATTACATGTAGATAAAAAAATAAACTAATTACACAGTTTAGTTGAGAATCGCGAGACGAATCTTTTAAGCCTATACTCCATGATTAGCCTTAAGTGCTACAGTAACCCACATATGCTAATGATAGATTAATTATGCTTAATAAATTTGTCTTGCTGTTTCCTGACGAGCTATGTAATTTATTTTTTTATTAGTTTCTAAAAACCTCTTCCGATATCCTTCCAACATATCTGATGTGACATCCAAAAAATTTTCATCCCTAATCTAAACAGGCCTTTAGTTGACAAAAACTTTTGGTTCGAGGGTACTGTAGCACTTTTGTTTTTATTTGACAAATATTGTCCAATCATGAAGTAACTAGACTCAAAAGATTCATCTCGCGGTTGACAGACAAACTGTGTAATTAGTTTTTATTTTCATCTATATTTAATGCTCCATGCATATGACGCAAAATTTGATGTGATGGAGAATCTTGAAAAATTTTGGGTTTTTTGGTGAACTGAACAAGGCCTAAGAAAAACATGTCAATAACTGAGCCTGGATGGCCCCCCATGATCTTAAATACAGGCTCCCCATGATCTTAAATATCTGATGTTTTATATGAAAATTACAATTTTATTACATCAAGATTTAAAAAGTTTGCTAAATATCTGATTTGGGTTTTAAGATCATGAGATAGCTTCGACATGAAAAATCCAAATAAAATGGATTCTTTGCATGCTGACTGGAGCTCCCCTAGCGGTCTGATCCGATCTTTGAAGTTTTTTTTCCGATGAAAAAGAAGAATTATATTAGATAAAAGTTAAGGTTATCAAAATGTTATAAGCACTTACGACTACACTTTTAGAAACTGATTTTCATCTATGCCGTACCAAAGTTGTAAATAATTCTAGATCTCAAAACCAAATATATATGATGGTTTGCAATATGCATGACTCATCAAAAGGCCTAAGAACATATCTCTAACGAAAGATGGTCAACTTCATGTAGGTGGAGTTTTCTTTTTTTCTGGTGTCTTTCTTCTTTCTACTATCGAAGAATACGCAAGATCGATAAACTTATTTTTTTTTCTAGTCTTTTATCGTGGTCAGATCTAACCATAATAAAATAAAGAAGAGATCAGAGAAAATTATTTTATAACAGCGCCGTCTTCGCCTTGATGTTGTCATGTGGAAATAAAAGTCTCCATGTTCTCGTACCTGAGAGGATGTTGATGCCGTAGTTGTGGCCCTCATTTTCAACAAAGAATCCTGCTCACTCCCGTGGTCGGAGTCTCGGAGAGGAGACCCTAAGCCTAGGGACTCAATCTACTTGGAATACTTATTAAAAAGGGAGATCGTCCCCTCCAGCTCTAGTGATGCACTAGAGGGGATGAGAGGGGGACCGATGGTTGATGGAAATGGGGGGCTATGGTGGCTGCAACGCTCTTGCAAGGGCAATCACGAGATCGTTACCCGACAACAACTCTCTTGAATACCCTAAGGTAGGTCAAGGAGGGATGGCTGCTTTTTTTTTGTTCTCGAATATGCAATATATTTATACATCTTTGTATTAAGGTAGAAAGTTTGATACACAATGCGTTTCTAATGAGCGTCCCAGGAGGTCTGTAGGATTAGAGCCGGACTATCCAAACCATGGGCGGCTGGGTCGAGATGATTCTCTGAAGATGGAGCATCAAAACAGGCCAATAGAGCATGCACAATAAGGTGGTGAAGCTCCATGATGCTCTAGGATGCTAGGGGGTGTTTGGGACTGCTCCGCTCCACTAAAAATCCACGCACTTAGTTGGAGGAAAAAGGGTGGAGTTGTGAGAGTACCTAAAGAGGTACTCCACAAACTCCAGTTTTCATAGAGCTGCTCTATGATAGAGTTTGTGGAGCAGTCTTAAACACCCCCTAAGCTGGCCTAGGAGTGGATTATAAACTCCATTCTCCTCGTTTTTGTTTGGTAAAAAACAACTCCAAATTACTGCTGAAGCCGCTGAAGAAACCCTGTCAAACAGGGCCTTGTACTAGGCAAGCATAACTTCTTTTAAATCTATTGGCTCCGTCCCCGGAAGGCAGAGTTAAAAGGATGGTTAGGTTTTGAAGGGAAAGGGCTAGCCTAGAGAATCGTTGATCAAATTGGACAGCCTATTCGAGTGTTGGCTGGGCCAAAAACACTCGTTTTGGTCATAGACAGGCCTTTTTTTTTTGTCCCCCTTCGGCGATTTGTGAATGAAAAGTTTTTTTGTCACATTAAATGTTTCATGAGATATTAAAAGAGGTGTTCAGATACTAATTAAAAAACTAATTACATAACTTATCTAGAAATTGTGAGACAAATTTATTTAGCCTAATTAATATGTAGCAGTTATGACTAATCATAGACTAATTAACTTAGAGCATCCCAACAATTTAGCAAATAGACATTACATTCATGTATTTGTAAACAAAATCTAAAAAACACCTATCCAACGGTTTGACAATTGGGCTTTGCAATTTTGATAACTTAGCAAATAGAGGAGAAGGACTCCCATATATGCCACTCCGCGCTTGGCATTGCGTCCCTCGCGCAAAATCTGTCGTCTCCGCGCGTGGTCGCGCGACTACGCCCTCCTTCAGCCGCGAGATTTTCTTTTTTGCCAAGTGATTAATGCCAAACCATTAAAAATTACCTCTTTTCACGTTTGCCATATTTGTTTGGGGCTTGGCAAACTCCATCATTTGCCAAATGAAATATGCAAAACGATTGAGATGCTCTTGCATCTCTAAAGGCTTTGGCAAATTGACTTGGCATTTGTTGTTATTTGCAAACTCCCATAACAAAATGCAAAGAATAAAAATAGGTCATCTCCAAGGGAATTGGTATTTGAACTTGGCAAATGATAAAAATGGAAGGTCTCCAGGCGCGCGAGCTTTCCTCGCGCGTGACTTTGCTCGCGCGATTGGGTTTGCAAAGCCATCCACAACTTGGCATTTTTGCCAAGTTTGCTCCCTCATTTGTCAAGTTGCCCAAATTGCAAACTCCAAATGCAAAACCGTTAGATACTTTTTTTGGAGCTTTTTGGCAAATTACTCAAATGCAAACCTCAAATGCAAAACCCTTGGAGATGCTCTAGAGCATCTCCAAGGCTTTGGCAAATTAACTTGGCATTTGTTGTTGTTTGCAAACTCCCATAACAAAATGTAAAGGATAAAAATAGGTCATCTCCAAGGAAATTGGCATTTGGACTTGGCAAAGGATAAAAATAGGTCATCTCCAAGGAAATTGGCATTTGGACTTGGCAAAGGATAAAAATAGGAGGTCTCCAGGCGCGCGCGCTTTCCTTGCACGTGACTTTGCACGCGCGATCAGGTTTGCAAAGCCGTCTACAACTTGGCATTTTTACCAAGTTTGCTCCCTCATTTGCCAAGTTGCCCAAATTGCAAACTCCAATTGCAAAACCGTTGGATACCCCTTTTGGAGCTTTTTGGCAAATTACTCAAATGCAAACCTCAAATGTAAAATCCTTAGAGATGCTCTAAGGGTTTTGTATTTGATTAATTTGTCAAAAAGCTCCAAAAGAGATATCTAATGGTTTTGTATTTAAAGTTTGCAATTTGGGCAACTTGGCAAATGAGGGAGCAAACTTGGCAAAAATGCCAAGTTGTGGATGGGTTTGTAAACCCGATCGCGCGAGAAAAGTCACGCGCGAGAAAAGCGCGCGTGCCTGGAGACCTTCTATTTTTATTTTTTGCCAAGTTCAGATGTCAATTCTCTTGGAGATGACCTATTTTTATTCTTTGCATTTTGTAATGGGAGTTTGCAAACAATAACAAATGCCAAATCAATTTGACAAAGCCTTTGGAGATGCTTTTAGAAGATTCGTCTCACGATTTCTATGCAAATTATGTAATTAGTTATTTTTTATTTATATTTAATGCTTAATATATAAAAAGTTTTTAGACGGAAACTTAATAGGACCTTGAAAAAGATATATATGGTTGTCATCAAAATATCTATATGTGACCCTGCCGGTGAGTAGCAAGTTGTTTGGACGACGGCGCACACCGGTGATAGTTAACGCGGTCTGAGAGTAGATTGCATATGGCCGGGGAAGGGGAAGTACTTCCGTCGCACATCTGACCTGCTACGCGAGCGGTACTTGACTGAATCTTCACTGGGGCCGTCGGCGCGCGGCGGCCGGCACGCAGGAGTAGGATTAGAACCCAACCCAACTCAACTGGGGTTTCATTTTCCAAAAATTAGTTGGCATTTTCCATTTACGATTTCTTCCTTTGCGTGATTGCGTCCATGAATGGAAAAGACAGACACGGATGCCATCCAGGAAATCAACACGAATACACGATCAATGAAGCTGTGTGCAAACGTATACCATGACGAGAGTAAGCTGGGCTTGTACCTCCTCACCAAGTCCCTAGTCCCCAGAGAAGTGCAGCGCATGATCGTCTACAAAATGACACCTCCCCCGCTTGACGTGCGACCCAGTCCGTCGTCTCGCCTCATGCGTGCCAGCCGTCGCGCGAGCAGTGGAAACTCCGTCCGGATGCTTGGAAAATCCCGGATTGCTTACGACGTGCCGAGGCGGCGTCCTGGACCGAGCGCGATGTGCTTTTCTACGTTTTCTTGCCGCTAGCCTCAGCTGTTACCATCTGCCCGTGCTCGTCTAGACCGCTTCAACAATATGCTTCAAGCTCCAACAGGGTTTTACTAGTATTTTCCGTGACATCTTTCGCTAAGCTCGTAGCTGCATGTCTGAGAGTATCTGACATGCCTGTGATGGGGATTGACGAATAACATATGGTTGTCCGATAAGAGCTGCACTGTAAACCACTCCAAACATATGGTATCTCTAATGTCCAAGCTAAGTAAAAAAAAAAAATCCATTCCTAGTCATTTGTGCACCAAGTAACAATACACACTAGTTTAAATAGAAATAACACTTCTACATTCCGAAACATACAGCTGCGCTTTTGGAATCCACAGTAATAAGCAGAAATTTACCAGTTCAGATAATATTTTTTTCCAACATTTCCACAAGTCCAGCTTACTGGTACGACATCAGTGAAAAAGCACGACACCTAACTCCGTAGACCAAGCGCCGGACAGCTGCAACTTTGCGCCAATCTGCGTACGTACTCGGCAACACGCTCCTCCGCAGGAATATTGGCGTACACACACCATACCAGAGAGGCAGAGACGGTCAACTCCTGTAGCCGCGCGTTTCCGTCCTTCAAAATCCCCGTCCCCTCGGCACAAGCTCCAAGTTAAGTTTCTCCCCCGCGGGTGTCTCGTCTCGTGTCGTGTCGCTCGCCATGGAGCGCGAGAGAAACGGCGGCGCGGCGGCCGCGGGCGAGGAGGACAACGGCTTCTTCTACCACGACGACGCGCAGGTGGAGGCCATGCAGCGGCGCGTGGACGCGGCGGCGCCCTTGGCCGACGACGACCCCTACACCATCTTCCGCCTCCCCTCGGCTGTGCGCGAGCGGCACCGCGACCTGTACGAGCCCAAGGTCGTGTCCGTGGGCCCGTACTACCACGGCCGCGCCGGCCTGGGCGCCGCGCAGCAGCACAAGTGGCGCCTCCTCCGCGACTTCCTCTCGCGGTCGCGGGGGAAGAATAAGCAGGCCGCCGCCGGTGGCGGTGGCCTCGGCGCGTACGTGCGCGCCGCGCGCGAGGTCGAGGCGGACGCGCGCCGGTGCTACGCCGAGGGGTTCGGCCTGGGCGCCGACGAGTTCGCGGAGCTGCTGGTGCTCGACGGCTGCTTCCTTCTCGAGTTCTTCCTCAAGAAGGGCGAGGGGCAGCTCGCCGCGCCCGGGGGCGCCAAGTGGGCGTGGCACCACATGTACCACGACGTCCTGCTGCTGGAGAACCAGATACCCTTCTTCGTCATCGAGAAGCTGCACGGCGTGGCCTTCGCGGCCGGCGGCGACGACGGCGGCGCCGATGAGCGCGACGCGCTCCTGGACGTTTTCTGCAAGGCCTTCGCCGGCGACCTGCCGTCGAGCCGCGTCATCCGGCCACGCAGCGACAAGACCATCCACCACCTGCTGCACCTGCACTACGAGTGCAACGTCCTCAACCCAGCCGCCGATAGCGACAAGGCCCGCCGCAACAGCATCGGCGGCGACGCCAACAGCGCGTCGCTGGCCATCTGGAAGCAGCCGGCAATCCCGTCGCCGCGCACCGGCCAGGGCAGGAAAGGCCGTCTGACGTCGATGATCCCGCCGGCGGGCAAGATGGAGGAGGCCGGCGTGACGTTCAAGCGCAAGGCGACCCCGCGGGACGTGTTCGACGTCAGCTTCCGGTACGGCGTGCTGCACGTGCCGGCGTTCGTGATGGACGAGGGCGCCAAGGTGCTGCTCGCGAACCTGGTGGCGTTCGAGCAGGGAGGTGGCCGCGCGGCGCGGCAGCTGGACGCGGGCAACCTGGTGACGGGCTTCGTGGCGCTTGTCGGATCGCTCGTGAACTCGCGGAGGGACTTGGAGGTGCTCCGCCGGTGCGGGATCATGCATTGCATGCTGGCCGACGACGACGCCGTGGCCTACTTCAACCACGTGGTACAGTATACGACCATGGACTACGACCGGCACCTGCTGGCCTGCCTATTCAGGGACGTTCGAGAGCACTGCCATTGGAACAGATGATCGCTCTGCAGTACCGTGGTTCCATTTGGCATTTGTGTAATTATTTATTTGGAATTATATATTGATTTTGTATCCATCAAACTAGAGACTATTTTAGTGGGGAAAGCTAAAGAATAATTTGAGTGATTTCGAGGGAACAAACAGGCCTTTTTTTTGGAAGGCTGGTTTTAGACTAAACTACCACCGTAAAATCACAGTCCACAGGTCTGTAAATACATGTTGGTTGCAAAATGTTGCTTGGATGACTGGTTAACGTATTAAAATTACAGGTGTATGTTATAGTGTTACACCCGAAAAAATACAACGACCTCCTGTTGTGAAATGTCACGGCAACGACCCGTCTTCCCGTGCGTTGTTGTACTTGTACCCATCCTCCACTTGTCAGTTTCACCACACATTTATTAAAGCGCCATGTTAGCAAAACTGTATTTTTTGCATGAAACGAAGAGGAGAGAGAAGGAAGTAGTTTCACCGTGGTGAAACCCTGCGGGCGTTGTTTCCCACGCGGTGAAACGGAATGAAATCCCCACTGAAGGCTAAATCGTTTCACCATCTTGCATTTGATCCAATTAAATGCTTTGCCCAGCCTAGAAAACGTCAAGGTGAAACTCATGCATTTAGGAGGTTGTTTCATTATTCGTTTCATTGATGCTCTGTCAGTGGATTTGTTTTGGAAACAGTGCATTCAAACGGGCCACTGAAACTTGGAGGCTGAAACAGTTTCAGCCTAAATGGAACCCTTGGAGGCTGAAACTCACGTCCTCTTTTTTGGTGCTAAGATAGCTGCTGCACTCGATCTTCGAGATGTACTATCCCTTGCTAAGGGCAAACATACTCTTGCTCATTCTCCAATTTTGTGTTTTTTCTCTTGCCAGGCTCTTGCTCATTCTCCAACCTGGCCTTGTTTAGTTCCAAAAATTTTAGCAAAATGTACCCTGTAGCATTTTCGTTTGTATTTGACAAATATTGTCCAATCATGGCCTAACTGGACTCAAAAGATTCGTCTCGCAAATTACAGACAAACTGTGTAATTAGTTAATTTTTTTATCTATATTTAATGTTGCATGCATATGCCGTAAGATTCGATGTGACAAGAAATCTAAAAATTTTTGCAATTTTTTTGGGAACTAAACAAAGCCCTCCCTTCTCTCAAAATTTTTGATTGGGGTAACATGATCCCCACATCTCTAACTTGTCTGTAACAGCTTCGTGATGCAATGAAAGTTTAAATTTTCAAGAAAAAAAAAACGCCCGGCCACCAACTCGGCCAGCACCTCTCTTCTCTCAGCAGCGAATGCTTCACACGTTGCATTCATGGTCGCCACTATGCCCGCCCTTCATCACCGTCGGCAAGAAGAAAACGACATCCCCGTACATCTGTTTGCACTGACGAAACAATCAAGAGTCAAATCCAAGCCTAGATGAATCATTCTTGGCGCCAGGAAGCTTTGGCTTGATGATAGGGAGAATTTAGGTAGCGTGGAGTTCGATTGTGATGATTTCACGCTAATTTCGTCAAGTACTAGCCTATAGCATAAGTCTTTCTAAATTTATTCTCTAAATCATGAGTTATTTAACAAAAAATATTTTTTATATCTTTATATTCTCCAACAATTTCTCTATATCTCGTATGCAATCTAGAGAGCTATTCTTACTCTCTATCTTTGGCTAGTGAGAAATCCAAACCATAGGATGTCTATATTTAGATATCCAATTTAAAAGGTTGTTAGAGGCTATTTCTTTCAACAAAACATTTATTCTTGTAAATTAGACAAAATATAAAAAGTCTCTGGATGCTCTTACTATTGCTTATCCTCGAGCTTGATCCGGTTTCTCATTGCCGGATTCGACGAATATACGGTGGATGTTCACCATATGGGTAACAATTGCTTATCCTCGAGCCTGATCCGGTGTCTCATCGCCGGATTCGACGAATCCGCGGTGAATGTTCACCATCTGGCTCACTTCTCACATGTCCAGAAATTAAGCCGTATTTTTTTTCTATCAGCCAAAATGTTTTTCTTTCTTTTACAATAAATTAGCAAACAGTATTTTTTAGTCATGACTTTTCGACAATTGACAGGCACGAAAAGCTTGTTCGCTGCCGCAGCCACGGCGAACATGCCCGAATAACCGGATCTCAGCTGAAGTCTTCAAACTGAGTTTGCGAGCTTAACGTTCAAATTTATTAGGTTTTCAAAACTGACACCTGCAGTTTCCCGCGAATTCCAGAAAAGTATTGATTACAATAAAGTGACTTTCATACCCTTCTAGATGAGCTTTCTACGAATTGAGTCAAAAGACAATTAGACAAGTTTCAGACAATTTTCAAAAGGAGGAAAAGAAAACACATGAGCCATGGAACATAATTTTTTGGAAATTTTGCCATGAAATAAAGCGACTACTTGCCCTTGCACAACTGCAGGGCACAGCATGTCTGCTGCCTAGTCCTGAAGACGCTGGGGGGTTTTATTAACAAACGGGTTTCTGTCAGTAACACGTTGCAAAAAAGGTGAAAGCTATTTCATATTTTCATAGCCTGCACTAGCTCTTATGTGAAATCGACTACAGCTTTATCGCGGACAAATGAGTCAGTTACATATATCAGCCGTCTGACTGCTTGTGTATCGAAAAATAGCACTCAAACTGCGCCGAAGCCCTTCTGTATCCAACACAGTTAGATCATTCCCTCATGAAGATTGACAGCCCAGACAAACCTAGCCTATCATAAAGCATCCAGGACTTTCTGCATCTGGACATAAAATTAGCGAACCGGTGAAGAGAAGAAAATAACCAGTGAATACACAAGAAATCCAGCCAGAAGGATCCCTCCATAGACAAAAGCCTGGGATGACTGCTTTGGATGACTATATTCAATGCTACAGCATTTCATCCTGTCTCTCTCGTTAGCTAGAACACGTTCCACATACCTGTCAAGAGAAGAAAAAAAAAAGGGTAAAAATGATTCGTATGAAACAGAGTGAAACCAGTGAATTTCAAAAGGACAGCACAAAAGAGTAGCCAGGTGCAAATGAGCAAATCTAGCATCTCTGTGTAAACATACTGTTGTGTAAATATAGTGCTTTGCAGGATGTCGGTACTGTTTTGATATGCATCCGCCAGACGGTGGTCATACAGTAAGGAAGACAAGTCCACGAGTTGCCCTTCAAGTTTCTACAAGGGCATCATAGATTAAGGAAAATCAGAACATATATATGCATCTTTCATCATGAAAGTACACTTATGCAATATATGAGATTACTTACATCCAGGTACTCTTCTAACTTCTCAACAAGATCATGGGGGAAAGGCTCCGGCAGAGTGGTCACCTTCTTATAGAATTTCTCTACCCATAACTCAGTGGTTGACTTGTTTTTATTACCTTTCACAAGTTCTCCTAATGGCGTCTTAAGATGCTCTGATGCAAAAGATTGGACAAACTGCACCAGACCAGAGATAGTAGTTATACTTTCTGTGCATTGAGGAAATAGGTGAATAAATGTACGCTGAATTGCATGTAGGACCTCTGATGTGTCTCTTATTTTGCGAAGAGCAGCATCGACTTGAGCATAAATTGTAGTTCTCTACACACATTAAAACATGGGTTACATAGTGGTAGTGGATATGAAAGCACAGAAAAAAAAACAATTTATGCCAGTAAAATATCAACAAACTTAAAAATTATGCGGCAGCAGTTATGATTTATGCAGTAAGCATAATACCAAGATTTCTTAGATTTGGATAATTGGATGCATTGCATAGCCAAGTTATGTTGATCCAAAAATTTGAAACTGGCAAAACTCGGACAAAAGCAATTGGGACATAGTTTGGCCTCTCTCTTTTTTTTTTTGGTCAGTTTGCATACCTATGCACTGTGCAAACCATAGGAAGCATGAACAGCTTTTCTACTTTAAGCCTCGCTTCGACATAGGAAGCATTGGCCTCCCTTGCTCCCTGCCTACTCATTGTACATTTCATAGCAATGAAAAATTATTGCTGACAACATTACCAGTGCTACATCCTGGAGAATTTGGCTGATCTGGGAGGAGTTTGAGAATGGTCCAAACGGATGACAGCCTGCAGCCCACAGCCAGTTCACTACATGTCTTTCATGAATACGTGATGCCCTTTCATATGGCGCACTCAGACCGCCAACTGCTGACGCCAGACCAGCCAAGATGTGGCGCTGTGCGAGAGACGGAAGAGCAAACTGCCTAGTCGTTTCTGACACATAGCTGTGACAGCAAATGGATGATATAAAGAATTAAATACAGAAGCAACTTGAGCAATGCAGTACATACAAGAATTCATGGAATATCTTTGCCTGACAGAAACACAAAAATACCTTAGAGGAATCTTTTCATTGTTATGCTCAAGCACAATAACAACATCTTTACTTGCCCAAACAAGACTTTCCTCTTCCATGAGAAGTTCAGCATCAACATCGGCCAGTGATAATACAAAACTGAAGGGTTATTAAGGAAAAGGGTCAAATTTTAGATCATTGTCAGAATTAAATTCTGAGGCATGATAGATTGATTTTGTAACCATGATCTGCTAGAAATGGAGAGATAGAGGGAGGAAGAGGTGCCTGCTCATGCAAGTGAAGCTTACACTGGGATCACTCTGGTCCCATAAGTTCTGTACAGACTTCCATGTTTCTTCTTTCCAGTTCCTCTCCTTTCTTTCTTATTTTTGGGCATGTAAGATTCCCACAAGGGCTTGTGCTTAATAGAATCTTTTACATCATCTTCTCCATCGGTCCAATGCTGTAGCCAATGCCAAAAAATCACAATAAAAAATCCATAACAGCAGTCATATAAATAAAAGTAGAAAAATATTTTGTATAGAGCCTCATGAAACAGATGCGCTTGCAGGATATATCAGACAGAACATATTATGCACCTGCTTTAGGAAGAATCTACTTGAGAGAGAAGGATTTGCAACTTCTAATAAACCAGCAGACAGCACATCAGCAGACCGCTCCATTTCCTGTACATGTCGAGAGCACATCATTGCAGTGCTGCATTAAAAAATTTAAGACAAGAAATTTAGACCGATCTTTATAATTCTCCTATACTCTGCACCATCTTGAAACTGAGTTTTACTTCAAGAAACTCAGTAACACATCCAGTTGATGATGGCCTTTTACATTTGGCGAGAACATGTCTGTTATTTGCACTTGATTCAATCCTTTCCCATTACAAAAGTATATAATCAGGCGATGAAGATTATGAATCATACAATTGTGCTTGTTTATCCTTAAGGCATGATTAAACAGCTATATAACAGATGGCAGGTCAGGTGAATCCAAGCCTACTTCTCTGTGTGCCAAATTCTCATTTTTCTTTCCTGAACACACAGGAGAGCTGCATAACATTGTATTAATAGAAGAAGACATTCTCATTTAGACATTAATATATGCAAAATGTGAAAATTGAACAATGTAAAAAAAAATAAAGACTGCCAGAAGTGTCCATTTCGTTTAAGCATACAGAAAACATACAAAACCTGCAGGTATGTGCACTAGCAACAATTGCAAATTTCTTCTGCAGTTCAAACATGATCACTTGGATAAAGCCAAAATCCAACAGACCTCTTTAAGTATTGCTCCATCCAAGTAAGTTTTGGTACGGACATGAAATCGGCCATCACTCTTTGTTTCATGAAGAGAATGGCTACGTGTTGCTTTGGAAACTGCAACAGCTAACTTTTCGTGCTGGTGCAGCGCATGCGAACCAGAAATTATTATTACCTCCTGACCAGGGTGGACCATCTTTTTAACCTGAAAAATGTGAACTAAGAAAACTTGGAGGATGCATAATGGCATGTAATAATCCAGGTCACAAATTGAAAGAAAATAGATTATATATACTATATGGATCCTAATCAACAAACCATATGTGGTTCTTTGCTGTACAAAACCAACAAAACATAATTTGTCCATGATATGTCGTGTAGACATAGGTTAAGCCACCTAATTGTACTGATATTGTTTTTCAGCTAAGGGGCCGTTTGGCAGCGCTCCTTGGAGCAGATTCTCCATGAGAATCACTCCTCAATCAAACAGCAAAATCCCGCACGGATTCTGGTGGGGAGCAGAAAATAATCACTTCTCCATTTACACTGGAAGCGGTGAGAGGTAAATAAATTAAATAAATAAATAAACTGCTCCATTCTCACCTGCTCCCCATCTTGCTCCCCCAACAGAATCAACTAGAATCACTCCAACAGAATCAACGAGCTGGATCCAAGGATCAGGGAGTGAAGCTCTACCAAACAGGCCCTAATATACACTACTAATTTGACAGACTAGCTCATAATCTGGTTATTTTTAACAAGATAGCAACTCGAGCACAGATTGTTACTATACACTCTCCTAAAGGATGGATAATGCATATGGCTATTAGATAAACAGAGGAAAACAATTTAACAATTTTGTTGCATTTGCCACAAAACATTGTTCCTTGTAACTGGTAAGTCAACTAACCTCCCTTTCTATAGCTTGAACATCTATGCTATAGTTATGGCCTTCTTGAAGAATGTTGTACCTATTGTGGTTCTGTAGCACAATAATAGGTACAAGCAACCTCACTGCCATGTCAACAGTTTCAAATCTGGAATACAAAAAAAGGGTAACATTAGAATAACTAAAAAAAATAGAAGAATTCATGACCTCTAAATCATAGGTTGAGATAGAATGCTAGATATCATGTATCGCATGGCCAACATAATCTAGAAATGCCTTGAGTTAGCATAAGTTGGAATTCATCTATAACTTGTTCATTTTTTTGCCCTTATTTGCAAAGTTAGCTATCATTTGTCGTCCTTTTTTTTTGGCGAAGTTAGCGGCATTGATGGAATAAACGATAAATATAAAATGCCAATCTGTAATTCATTAGGTTAGGTGATAAGTTGTTAGACATTTAGTACAATCATACAAGACAGAGTGACCTAGTTAGCCTGCACGTTAACAGACAAAGATATGCATGAGGAACTAAAGACGATTGTCCATACACATGTTACAAAGGTAGCATAATATGAAAATTCTTTAGTACTTGGGACCATCACATGTTTCCAATAAAAACACTGAAAAGTGAACAATACAAATAACCAACTGCTTGCTGTGAATACTTCATCCGATCAAGATAAAATATTCTGACAGTTTCAGTCATTCATCAAATAACGAAGAAACTTTGAATGAAGCAAGGTATTTCTACCTTTTGAAAATACCTTATATCAGGAGCTATCACATGCTCAATGGTAGTTGAAATTAAACCTCCGAGCTGCCCAATGAAAATATCTTGCGTTGAACTAGCACTTGGGGCAGCAAGTCCTCTTGGGAAGATTATTTGCGATAGCCGTGGCATTGACCTATAGCTGACACTGCCTTCTTCAGTTTCTATTTTCCCATATGTACAAGGGCCTGCTGAAAGATCTATTACAACAAATCTGCAGACGGCAATCCAGTGGGAGTTCAGAGCACAAATAACTTAAAGCTGCTTGAGCAATTGAAGTGCATCATAAAAGAAAACAACTCCAAAGTGCAATGAATAATGGTCTGGTACGGCAGTCTACATAAGCATTCCTTATGGACAAGGTCATACACGTGAAATTATTTATGTTCTAAGTTTCTCGGTTTACCTATCCGTTATAATCATTGGCATATGGTAACGACCAAATAACACAAAAGAAATCTGAATTTCAGCTAGTTTTACAGGCAATTAAATATGCAAAATACATGCCTTTATAAAGTAATCATGGAAAACAATCATCTAAATATTATCTCTGCTACATAGCTGAGTACACTCATGGGAATGACTACAAGGTGGGGTGTGGATATAGCTGCCAACTGATCACACAATTGGCAAGACTAAACATATCACCTTGACACCTTCCCTTTAAAGGTCAGAAGTTCCCATGATGACATAAAGGGGGTGTACCCGATGCTTATTTTGAGAGAGGATTCCCTGTGTGCCACCCAAAAAAAAGTTGCCCCCCCCCATCTCTGCAATAAAAAAAGTGTGTTTCCCTCTGGTACCACAATTCAAGTTTTTTCTATCTCCAGACCACTACCGTTTGTTTTTGCTGACTTGGACTTAATTGGATGGCAAAACACAAATTCACCGCTGTGTGCTGTAGGTTGCTAATTGCTATTAGATTCCATTTCCTCAGACGCCAGTCAGGAGCCCTCAGGTCATGGGAGCTGAGCCCATGTGTCCGCGCCACCAGCCCCCTCAATGCCACCGTGCTGCCATCAGGCACCGCCCTGACCGCGGCTGCCCTGGGTGGCACGAGTGCCCCGTCGGCTTCCCTCTTCTCCATCCACGCCGCAATGCGGTCGCCCACTACTGCGATGGCTGAAGCCGCCATGCCCATCTGCGCCGTCGCCCCCAGCTCCACAGAGCGCATCTCCCTGCCGATCCTGGTCAGCACCTCCTTGCCCCTGCCGCCTGCTCTTCTGGACGCAGCCAAGAGGAAGCATTCCCGGTTGGGTAAATGGGAGGCCCCGATGCGGACAAGGCTGGGCCACGTGGTTGAGCTTCTTTTTTTTTAGAGAGAAAATACAGCAGGGAAGGGCCCCACTGTTTGCTTTATTAGGACTTGTTTAGTTCTCACACAATTTTTTCACCGCATCCCATCGAATGTTTGGACACATGCATGGAGCATTAAATATAGATTAAAAAAATAATTAATTGCACAGTTTGCATGTATTTTGCGAGACAAATCTTTTGAGCCTAGTTAGTCCATGATTATACACTAATTGCTATAATTACACATGTGCTACAGTACCCCCAAAAACTTTTCAGGGGTGCGAACTAAACAGGCCCTTAATCAAAAATTAAAAGGACAACACTGTACAAAAGCAGATGCACAAAGAAGGAAGCCCGAGGTGGGTTAAAGAGCTAATCTAGGGAATAGGAAAGAAAGACAGCACACTTATCATTGCTGAGTCTATGAGCCTGTAGTGTAGATTCTTCATAGAAGGAGCTTTTCCAAGATCCAAAGGACGGGCGACCTCTATCAAAAACATAATTATTTATTTGCTTCCAGATTTGCCAAGTAGGTGGAGCTTCTCACACCCCCGTCCCTAGAGATGGCTGCTTCTGCATATGATGGCGTCCCCACAAGGCCACAAAGCTCGCTCCAATAACCTGTGGTCTACAGGAACGACAGCAGTGAGGTAGCACTAGCATCTGTTTGATATCTGATCGTCAGTGCTACATCGAGCACTACTGGCTCTAGTGTTTGGTTGGGTTTGGATGTCATTAGATTAGCTGCAGACTGCGGTTTCTTCTGAGAACTTGTTTGTTCTTTTGGTACAAAGGAGTTGTTCTCAGTAAATTATAGTGGTCTTGGGGAACCAGGGTGAAGTATCAAAGGTAATTAAGCTTGTTCTTCTAATGCTATTGCAAGGAGCTTTTGTGGAATTTGTGGTGAGCTCTGGTAATGTAAGAGTACTAATTTCTATTAGTCTTGTTGATTTTGAGTAGTTTCTTTCAATCCTGCTGCTACATATTACATAGAAAAGCAGCAGCAGTGCTTCATCAATGAGTGGCGTAGAAGGAAAACGAAATCTAGCAGGAACCTACAGCACACAGAGGCAAATTGGTCTTTTCCTGTTACAGCTAACGCCCAAGTCACCAAAAACAGATGGAAATGGTAGTTGAGGTAAAAGAAACTTAAATTGTGGTACCAAAGGAAAACACACTTTTTTGTGGCAGAGATGGGAGAGCAATTTTTTAATGGCACACAAGGAATTCTCTCTTATGACACAAGGTGGGATGTAGGGCATTGTTAGTTAGCCTTACCCTTGCTTATTTTGCAAGGAGGTTGATTAGAACCTGTTAGAGTATATGAGTATTAGGCCCATGAGGCCCATGTATCCCTAACTATATGGCCACCCTGGTTAGGGTTAGCCCAATAATGAAATCAGACATTCTAACATGGTATCAACTTAGGGTTTCTTCCTCCCCTGCAAGCCCTGCTCCACTCCAGTTGACACACAGGGCAAGATCTCAGAGGCTGAGGGTATACCAGTGACAGATCCCACTGCATATCGGAGTCTTGCCGGGGCACTTCAGTACCTCACCTTCAC
>Ga0182004_10000598_pt1 | contig 22964 bp, 22 predicted proteins | sample Sormic07211540_1_FD_120479 | JGI IMG/M metagenome (GOLD analysis project Ga0182004, IMG submission 120479) | Endophyte microbial communities from Sorghum bicolor roots, Mead, Nebraska, USA - 072115-40_1 MetaG | ecosystem: Host-associated > Plants > Roots > Unclassified | place: USA: Nebraska...
CTAGATAGCAACTTGGGAAATTTAGCAAGTTGAGATAAGGAGTTGTTGGAGGAGGATTTTTATGCTTTTAGCAAATTTGGTAGGATAGCATGTTGAAATACCAAGTTGTTGGAGATGCTCTAATATGGACTTGACCATAGACCAGTTCTTGCTATAAATAGGAGAGATGATTGATGCTTTCTATAATGCTCCATGGGCATCTTCTGGCAATATTCAACTTAGCAGTCAGCAAAATCTACAATCTTGTGCACAAGTATATAAAAACCAAACAAGTGGGAAATGAAGACCTGATCGCTTGTACCCTTTCTACCTTCCTATGTAGAACAAAGAAAAAAACAGCCATGAAGCATTGGATAACAGTTTATGCCTTTTCTGGTAAACTTTCTTATTGACATGTAATTCTCGAAAGATCCTAGCTATACAGAAGGAAGGATGTCGAGGGCCACTTCCTTCAGTGAAGGCATTTCCTCTTGTTGATGCAGGCAGATGTAGCTGCCAGACGATGCTTTTCTCAGGACCTTCCAAGGTTCAGGGTAACACCTGCCAGATAACAGTGGTTTGGCACAATAAGATATCTAGGCTTGGTTTGCGGAAAGATATGTAGTCTTTGTGCCATCACAAAATCACAAGGTCAGGTTTTGTTTCATAGCCTGTTCGCTTGGTTGATAAGTCATGGCCGAAAATACTGTTCGCCTGAATGATAATTTAGGGTCCTCTGTGAAGTGTGACAGGTGACCATCACAAGTTTTGAATGCCACAACAATTAACATTTCATTTTGTTGATTTTGACTAATCCTGAAATGGTATCAATAAAATTCAGGGTACAAATGCTTTATGCATATGAAGCGTCTCTAACTATCTACGCTTCAATGGCTTGGTCATTTACACATGCTGGAATCTTTGGAAGGAAAGAAATCGCAGAATTTTCAGCAACGCACATGAACCGGCCTTGCAGGTTGCTTCAAAAATCAAAGAAGACATTGCACAAAGAAAAAGGGCTCTTGAGAGAGTAGGCTAGCAAGCTGCAGTTTGTTTTTCTACCAGTGTTTCAGCCGCTTTGTGCTTGGTCCTGTTGCAGCTGTTTATTTAACTTGTACATAAAAAACTCTTTTGCTACTTCCTTAATTGAGAGGCAGAGCTCCTGCCATTACTTTCAAAAAAAAATCTATGCTGACTTGCTTATGTAAATGCATGTTATGCTAGATTTGGGGATAACCAATTGTAACAGGCATAGTCGCATAGGATCAGAATGCAAACCTGAAAAGTGTTCCCCCTTTAACTCCCTTGAAATTGTGAATATAGTAAACTGTATCCAGCTTCGGGAGAAATGTTTTGGAAAGCTCTGCAAGTTTTGGGTAGAAGAACGATGGATAGTCTTTGCTAGTCAAGGAAAGGAATTAGAGTTCACAAGCATAAATTTATAGGTTGACAAAAGTGATTCTCAATGCAAGATGTTCCCATAATAGACAATATAGAACAATGTGATTAACATAAGAAGCAAACATTGGTTTTATTTTTCGGCCTTGTTATTTCCCCTTTTTTTAATAAACTGCAGGTCCTGCTGGTTTACATTCAAAAAACATTAACTATATGCAGAAGGATACATCCACTTCTTATTCGATCTAGTTCTCCATTGAATATTATCAATTTCCGGTTGGTCCCAACTACTGCTTCGTTGTAAAGTTCTTCGACCACAAGCATTTCTGTAAGCCACCATATTATATCACTAAAAACGAAATCTCAAGTTTGATAGATCAGTGCTAATGGAGAGGATATCTCAAACTCAAGCAAAAGAGAGAATGCAAACCATTGACATTGAAGTAAGGATAAGCCACCAGGAATGTCTCATCTTCTGGTTTGACACGATCTGCCATTTTGACTTTTGTTGTAAAACCAAAATCTTCGAATAAGGATGGTTTTGTAAGATAATCTAGCTTCAGTGAACATCCTTCAAAGGCTGACTGTCTTGCAAAAGAAACCTCATTTGCCTCAGGGAAGAACTGAAACATGTGAGATATGAACAAATCGGATCAACTAAGAGTTGGGGCATAACTAGTACATCTAGTTATACTAATCTCTTGTAAAAGTTGCCAAAGGACAACCATGCATAGCTCTGCTCTTTGCTATTCCAGCACTTCTAAATTATGTAGTAATCATTCACAAATATACATATTAATGACTAGAAAATCCTGATAAGAACATACTACTCTGGTTCGAGTTGATTTTTCTGCAGGTACAAAGCGATCACAAAATTCTCTAATGAGAAGCATGCTTCCAGTCATCTCATTTCCTCCTTCACCATCACCTGAAATTACAAATAGAAACAAACTAAAGCATTTTCACTGAAGTAGAACCAAGGTACACCATCCAAATTGAAATAAGTCGTCTTAGACTTTCGTACTCTTTAAGTGTAAATCATCGTTGTCTCTAGGCAACGGTCCATAATTATTTTCACCCTTATGCCTTTGTTAACTGAATGGTATCACCTCCCATGAGTGGGGTATCTTTTGCAATGTGTAATAAGTGCAGGGCATTAAAGTCACTTCAGTACTTTCTTAGTTCATATGCACAAGTCTAAAACGACTTATGTTCAGAATCAGAGGGAATAGGTACACAGAAGGTCATCAATCTCGAACCTGGCACAGTTTGTAGTCCAGCTGTAGGGAACTCAATTTCCTGTATATGTTGCATCACAACCTCTTAAAAGTTGACACAAACAAAATATAAAATAATTCAATTAAAAGATCAGATTAAAGCTAACCAGCAGCTGCTTTCCATCCTTAAAAGCTGATTCAGCAGCTTCTTTAGCCTGAAATCACTACAGGTGTATCCCATTAGTCATCCAATTACCTAGTTTTTTTTTAATTTCAAATAAACATGGCCCAAAGTGCAAACAATTTCTGTCATCTCAGATTCTGAAAGGTACAGTTTAAATGCAAGGGATACAGGGGAACTAACGATGGTGGAAATTTGTAGCAGGTGGACAGCAGAAGGAACAGTAGCTATGTGATGCCAAATAATAAGGTACTGGCTAGGGTAAGGGTTTGAAGACTGAGAATACTTGGGCCCCTTTATATGTAGCGAGGACCAACTTGACAAATAAGAAACTAACCTTACTACTACAGGATCCAGACTTATCTCTGTTTCTAATTTTCTAACAAACCTCATCACTTTCTTAACTAGATAACCTCGGTCAGAATGTTTCATTTGGGGATTGTTATCACTCTCTAACAGGAATGAGGATGGAATGGTGTGGACACATCCTTCCAAAATATTTGTCGTCCATTACGTCATAACATTTTTTTAAAAGTAATGGCAGGAGCTCTGCCTTTCAACTAAGAAGAATAGAATTGGCCTAATTTATAAGGGAAACCAGGCCTGAAAACCTTACATAGGCACAGATTAAAACACAGAAAATACCCACAACACCAGAACAACATAGCCCTGACGACTAACACACAGAGGTAACACACAAACCAACAACGCCCACCACATGTCCTCAGTGCTCAGCTGATCACAAGCACCAAGAAGCAACTCCGGCTTCCCATGGTGAACAACAGCCAAACGCCTTGACATCCTCACATCATTCGCGATGTCACAATTTTATTGTCAAATTTGGGAAATTCCACATTATAGAAGCCATAGTTTCCATCTGATTGTTAACTTCCCAACAGTTCATTTTGCAGCAGAAGCACCTAGGCCTGACTACCAATCTGTCAGATGTTCACTTGGGGAGAGAACCCAGGGAGGACAAGGGGACAGTAACCGTCGCGTGAACGGTAACCGCTGATGAACAGTTCACGTGAGGGGAGGAAAAGAGGCCGCAGCAGAGGATGTTGGTGACGAGGAGGAGGGGGGAGGTGAGCCAAAGGCAGAGGGGAGAATTCCATAGCTCTGCTTAATCATTACTGATACCTCCCTCTATATATATGGAGGGGAAAGACTTTACCCCTAAGACTTCTAATAGATTGATTCTTATAACTAGAATCTAACCTAATTACAACTCCAAAATAAACCTAAGACCTATTCCTTAAATCCTTTATTTCCTATAAACCATAGCAATCTCCTACCTTTATTTGACTTGTTCCTAACTTAACCTGCTGCATGGACCTGGCTCACGGCCATACCAAATCCCATAACAGTTGCCATTTGTTAGTCAAATGGCATCACGAGTATATCTAAATGAAATTGCTGTTAAATAACTTGCCTTCTTGAAAAGTGAAGCTCACATACTCGAGACACAAATTATAAAGGAAAGGTTAAGTGGAGGCCCTACCCCCAGTTGAGTTTGACATTTGAATACTTGAGGCACATCCTTGCTAAGCAACTAATAGGCATGCAAAACTGGCAGTGTGTCACAGGATCAAGCAAGCCCATAAAGCTAGCGATATTCAAGAATATTGAGTTCTCCACCACTTACCTGCATCAGAAGTTGTGTGTAATCAGTTGGGAACTTTACATCAGACGCATTGCGAGAGCCCGGGTCTCCAGTGACAGCACGAACTTGGAACCCATTTCTCGAATTTCTGCTTGCCACAGTGAACATACCACCAGTGCCATTGCTGATTGTAGCAGGTATCCAATTAGAGGCCTTTAAAGAAACCACGAAAAAGAATGAGAAAGGCTAAAAACAAAGAGTAAGCAAAGACAAAATATATAGTTTGTCTGGGGCAGTGTACTTGTTTATTGACAAAGGGAGTTTTGAAGGTAATTGGAGGTTTAGTCATGGAGCCACAACTGGTTGCCATGGCCATGGATTCTGTGTGTGGACGAATATGTGAGTGGGAACTGGGGTGGGGAGAAGGAGCGGGGTGAGAGAAAGAGAAAGTGTGCAAATATTAAACGGAAAATGGATTAATGTGTTTGCGGGGCCTTACTGTGTGGTCTCCAGTTGCTGTGGTGGGGACCATCTTGTCTGTTACTGACAACTACATGATTGTGTGAACATGCTGAAAAGTAGACTTTTCCCCTGGCCTGCATATTTTAAAATTCTGATTAATTAGGATCTATAAGTAACAGCTTCTCAGAAAATACACACACAAATAAATTATTCTGGAGTAATTTCCATAAGAACATTTTTGAAATTATGTAATGCCTGTATGTTCCATATACAAAAACCACTGAACAGTAGCATTATCAGAGTGACTTGAAGATGAAGCATTTCTCGCTGCCCTCTGATCTGCACTTGTATGCCTAATTTGTATGCAATTTAACTGACAAAATACCCTTAAGTCAGACAACCAAGCAATCATCTTGCATGGCCAAATTTGCTCAGGCTCATCTTCAGAGAAAATATCAATCACCAACTCTGAGTCCCAATGGCCCATAGTAGGATAAATTCTATTGAAAGGATCCAGTTTGAGGGTCCATTACTTCACATTGACTCACTTAGCCAGCCACCAGGGTTCCAAAGGATGTCACCGTCATGCTGTTTTGAATTCCTTGATTGTGATCTTGAAGGAACCTCCACAAGAGAAGACTCAGCTCCAGCAAACCATCACTGTGTAATTCCTCCAAAGGCTTTCAATTCGAGCATTCATAGCTTCTACCATGTATCAATGTTTTTTTTTTGAAGACTTCACCGGAGGGGTGAGTGCCCTACCTGAATAAACTCCATTGATCCCGGCAAGCTGGTGCACGGAAAGTTGTCCTTACATATTGGTTTACATAAACAAGAAAGAAGGAGGAAGCGTTACATTATATAGTGAACAGAGTATGCACCATATTCTATCCTGCGTTTTGAACCTACATGTCCAGAGGCGACAAGTTTCTCTGCAGTTGGAGAGCAGCTGTCGAAGGCACGGTTGGTTTTGCCTGAAAACAACATCGTGACGGTGGTTCCAGATGCACCAGCAGCATAGGAGGATGAAAGTGTTGAAGTGGTCAGGCGGTAACGTCGCAGGTCTGGGGAAGTTCCATAGCTCAGTCACCGGCGGGAAGATTATCCCCTGGCCGCTGATCCTTTCCCAGAACTGCCTGGCGACGGAGCAGCTGAAGAGAAGATGGTCCGAAGTCTCAGGCGCTGCATTGCATAGCTCACAAATGTCATGATCCAGAATGTGTTTCCTGAATAGGTTGTTCCTTGTCTGAATGCGGTCCCTTGGCAGTAACCAGCCGGACTCTCTGTGGAGCTTTACTCTGCCAGACAAATGGATAGATGTGGCTGGGTTGTTGCCGAGTCGTTGCTGCCCTTTGAATCCATGTGATTGTGAATAGTCTCAAAGAAATCATCTGAATTCCTTTCGATAACCATGTCAAAGGATGTTTCCATTTAACTTGCCTCTTCTATCAAATTAGAAAGATTACCAACTTCTTGGCATATCTGCTCAATCAAAGGATGTGCTTTATCATTTGATGAGAAGGAAACAACGTCCCCCTTCAGCTCAATCCAACTACACCCAGTCTCCTTCTTCAACCCCTGTTCTTTCATGAGACCTCTAACACTAGCAGCACTGCTCCACATCCCTTTAGCAGCATATATGTTTGACAAGAGTGTATACATTCCTCCATCAGAAGGTCTCGACTGAAGAACATTTTTTGCTACGAGTTCCCCAAGCTGGATATCCCCATGAGCATTGCATGAACTAAACAGTGTCTCCCATGCATTTATTTGAAGGTCGGAAGGGATTCTTCTGGTAAAATTATAAGCCTGATGTACAAAACCTGATCTTCCTAAGAGGTCAACCATGCACGAATAGTGATCAGATCTTGGAATCAAGTTCCAATCTTGCTGCATACTTCTAAAATGGTGGCAGCCTTCATATAGATACCCTTTGTGTGCACAAGCAGACAACACACTCAGAAACGTTGCATGATCTGGGCTAAACCCATCTTTGGTCATCCTGTCAAAGAGTGTCAGAGCTTCAGCAGCTAGACCATGATAAGCATATGTCGCAATCATGGCATTCCATGTCACTGTATCCCGTTGCACAATCAGGTCAAAAACTTGGGAAGCTTCAGTAATTAGCCCACACTTGGAGTACATGGATATCAATGAGCTCATCACCAAAGCATCGCGCTCAAAGCCGGTTTTAATCGTGCAAACGTGCACCATTCTTCCACACCCTAGAGCAGCAAGAGAGGAACAGATAGAAATAGCCACGCTCCAAGTGGCCTGGTCAGGTCTATATCCTCCTTGGGTCATTTCGGACAGCAAATTTAGTGCTCCTTCATCTTTGTAACCAGAGATCAATGTGTTCCATGATGCCTCATCTTTCTCTGGCATTTTTCTAAACCAGGCAGTAGCACCATCCATGTCTCCTTGTTGGACGTATCCTTGTAAGATTGTATTCCATGATACCAGATCTCTATCAGGCATGTCAGCAAACAATCTCAGTGCATCATCCAACCTCTCACTCACCACAAAACCACTCATCATTGTGTTCCAAGCAAGGACATCACGATCAGGCATGTCCTGGAAAACCTTCCATGCAGCATCGACATCTCCATTCTGTAAATACCCACGCACAATGGCTGTCCAAGATACAGTATCCTTTTCAGGCATCTCATCAAACAGTCTCTGTGCAACCTGCATCATCCCAGCCCGTGTGTAGCCTGTGATCATGGCGTTCCAAGAAACAAGGTCTGGTGTCTGCATCCGACCAAACAGGTCCTCTGCATCCTTCAGGTAACCATGTTCGGCATAACCGGACAGCAAAGCATTGCACACTGAAGTCGTCGGTGAAGGCGCACGGTCAAAGATCTCTCTCGCTTCACGGACGCGCTTCCTCTTCATATACCCAGAGATCATCATGAGCCACGACACATCATTCCTCGCCGGCATTACGTCGAACAGATCCCGCGCCCTGTCGACCATCCCGTTCCACAAGTAGCCCGAGATCATCGCGTTCCATGAGACCACGCTCCGGTCAGGCATCCGGTCGAACAGCTCCCTGGCCTCTGCCACCCTCCCACACCGCGCGTAGCCCGTCAGCAGCGCGGCCCACGAGACGGAGTTCCTGAACGGCATCGTGTCGAACACCCCGCGCGCGTCGGTGAGCATCCCGTTCCTGACCAGGCCCGAGATCATGCAGTTCCACGTGAACACGTTCCGCTCGCTCATTTCGTCGAACACCCGCCGCGCCGCCCCCACCCTGCCGGCGCGGAAATGCGCCATGATGGCACAGTTCCATCGGCCGATGTCGCCCGCGTGACGCGGCGGCGGTGGCCGCGGCGCGCGGGTGTAGAAGCGGTGAAGGAGAAGTGAGGCGCGGCGGGGCCAGCGGCGCAGACGCGGAAGGTTCTGGAAGGTTCCTAGCATGTTCGGAAGCCCCATCACAGTGGAAGCGGCCGGGTAGACGGGAAGCGGTTGTGCTGTTCTGCTCTGTTCTCCATCAGATGCGAGTTGCACCGTTCGATCTGTTATTAACCGCCGTGATCGAGCGCCCACGTGGCAAAATGGATCCACTCCGGTCGCGGTCAAACTGCAGCTGGAAGGAGCCCACTCCACGGCGCAGCGCAGCAGCTTGTGGTTGCGGGCATGCGGTAGCTCGGCGCTCGCGGCCGCAGATCGGCGCCGGCGCCGGCGGGTGGAAGCGACCCAGGGCCATGAAGCACCCGCCGCAGCGCGACGGGGAGCCGTCCCCGTCCCCTCCGCCGCAGCGGCGGCCGCGCGGGTTCGCTTCCACGGCGGGGGGTTCGCCGCGGAGGCGAGGCGAGCGGGAGCGGGAGCGGGAGAAAGAGCGGACGAAGCTGCGGGAGCGGCACCGGCGCGCCATCACTAGCCGCATGCTCGCCGGGCTCCGGCAGCACGGCAACTTCCCGCTCCCCGCCCGCGCCGACATGAACGACGTCCTCGCCGCCCTCGCCCGCGCCGCCGGCTGGACTGTGCAACCCGACGGCACCACCTTCCGCTCCTCCAACCAACCACTCTTGCCGCCGCCTCCTCCCCAGCTGGTCCGTGCACCTTCTCTCAACTCCCAACTCTCCTGCGCTGCCTCTGTTAATTAGTATTACTTTAATTTTGTCTAGTAAAATTACATACCGCCTGCTAATTTTAGCGCTTTACTAGTATATCCTGCTTATAATCCATGCATTGCTATCCTAACAGATTGTAATTGGTGCTACTTGCAGCATGGAGTGTTTCAGGTTGCATCTGTGGAAACCCCAGCTTTGATCAATACTCTGAGCAGTTATGTCATTGGAACACCATTAGATTCTCAGGCATCTGCCCTACAAACAGATGACAGTCTGTCACCATCATCACTGGACTCAGTTGTGGCAGACCGAAGCATAAAGACTGAGAACTATGGGAATTCCAGTTCAGTCAGTTCTCTCAACTGTATGGACAATGATCAGGTGACCTACTACATCTTATGTTGAAATAAGCCCATTGTGCTGATATACTGTCACGAAATAGTTGTCATTACTGCAACCTCCTCCTCGTGTTGCTCAAGCAACAATTTGTGCTTGACGTATATCTTGTGTGTCTGTACTCTGTACATCAAATGGAAACAATATTTTGTTTTGACACTAAACGATAAGATGATACTTCAATTCATCCTGCTGATAGGACTCAAGGCCTATCGTTCTTTACAATGACTCGGGCTTTACGTGTTCCTTCTGTTTGTGAGCTACTGTCATGGCCATATTAGTGTTCACATTGTTCTAGTTCCAGCTGCAGTAGTGTTATAGTCACATCATGCAGCAATTTCTGTAGCACCTATCCGCTATTAGTTACTACACTAGACTGACAATGTTTCTCTGATTGTTGAATCTGTAGCAGTTAATGAGATCAGCAGTATTATTCCCCGGTGATTACACCAAAACTCCATATATACCAGTTTATGCTTCTCTGCCTGTAAGTTCCCAGCAAACTCCTTAGTCCTTGATTTGATGTCTGATGTGATAATCAGGTGGTGTCAAATTATTTATTTTTTGTCTACAATTTTCAATATAGAAAATGATTGCATACTGAGTTTGTATTGTCTGGTCAGAGTTCTGAAATTGTTTTACTGGATTTGCTAGTGGTTGTGAGCGCTTATTAAATTGTATCAGCATATCACCAATATTAGACATGCTATATTAAGTTTATGTGTTTTTAAAATTTAAAATAAATCTTGAGAACTGAAAAGGCAAGGGTTGTTTCTGTCAGTCATCTGTTCTCAAAATTTCCATATATGTGACCTATTCCAAGCCCTTGTTTTTACTGTTTACTGCAGATGGGCATTATTAATAGTCACTGCCAATTAGTTGACCCAGAGAGTGTACGTGCTGAACTAAGGCATCTGAAGTCTCTGAACGTGGATGGTGTTGTTGTTGACTGTTGGTGGGGGATTGTGGAAGCCTGGACTCCTCGGAAGTATGAATGGTCTGGTTACAGGGACCTTTTTGGTATAATTAAAGAGTTCAAGCTCAAAGTTCAGGTTAGGCATACCTTTCTAAATCTACCATGCATTATTAGTACTCATTATGAAGTTTACTTGGAAACATAAGACGTCAAAGTGTAGTTCTGGATACAAGACATACATTAAAGATGATTGGTTGTATCATTGTATGCTTGATGTCCTAATTCCTATGAAGGACATATTCTAACAAACTATGCAAACATAAGGGACTTTGATTCTTCGAACGTAATAGGAATTATGACCTCCAGTTTCTATCCGTGAAGTAAAAGAACTAAATTTCTGAGTTTATATGATTATTTTCTATTAAAAGCATTGCGTGATATTGTAAAATATTTAGTATCCTTTTTTAAAAAGCTTGGTAAACTTTCTTGTTTCTCCTTTTCACCACACCTGCTTACATTGGCTAATTACTGTTTTTTGGCAAACATCTATTAAGGTTGTATTGTCATTTCATGGGTCTGGAGAGATTGGATCTGGTGATGTGTTAATCTCTCTCCCAAAGTGGATCATGGAAATTGCAAAAGAGAACCAGGATATATTTTTTACAGATCGCGAAGGTAGAAGAAACACAGAATGCCTTTCTTGGGGGATTGACAAAGAACGAGTCCTTCGTGGGAGAACTGGCATCGAGGTATTGGGTCATCCTTGGTAAATTTTCTTCTCTCTTCATCTTTTTACAAGAAATAGGAGCACCATTCTCCTTACATTACTTTGGTTAGTTCATCATTTTTCCCATCTTTCTGCACTGTAGCAATTTAATTTATTGCAATTGCAAAACCATTTTCCTTGTATCAAAATACTTATGTACAGTATTACCTTCTAGGTTCTACCTAGGTTTGTTTCAGTGCCATACTATAAATGAAGAAAAAACTAGTACACCGAGGCTTAATGAGATCATCTGCAGGTCTATTTTGATTTCATGAGGAGTTTCCATATGGAATTCAGAAACTTATCTGAAGAGGGTCTTGTTTCTTCTATCGAAATTGGATTAGGTGCTTCTGGGGAGCTAAGATATCCTTCATGTCCAGACACAATGGGCTGGAAATATCCTGGTATTGGTGAGTTTCAGGTATTTACTTGTGCTTAAATACCAAGTTGAAATTTGCAAGGGATTTCTTTTGGGAATAATCTTCTAAATCCATCTTTTCCCCTTTAGAAATTCTTACGTTCTGGACATAAACAAACCTTGTTTGCATCCAGTATTTGTGTCATAATAATTCTTAAATAACAACATGGATTTTGGTGCATCAACATGTCAAGCATAGGGCATTTAAGCTGCTGTCCTTTTACAAGGGACTTAAAGTTCTTGCATTAGGATAAAGAAGCATGTCCCACAAGGAATCCCTTACAACATGTAATAGAAACTACATTTCAAAAAGGTTTTTAACACAGCAACATATTTGATCGCTATGCATCGCCATGTCTCTGTGTGTGACTTGGATTACTACTCAGATTCAAAGAGTACATATATGGTGTATGATAGTGTAATGCATATGGTATATATTGGCTGCATTTCCTTTGTTGATTTCCATCGTTGACAGTGTTATGACAGGTACATGCAAAAGCATTTACGGCAATCAGCACTGTCCCGGGGTCATTTGTTTTGGGCACGTGGACCTGATAATGCTGGCTATTATAATTCAAGACCACATGAAACTGGCTTTTTTTGTGATGGAGGCGATTATGACAGCTACTATGGACGTTTTTTCCTTAACTGGTATTCTGGAGTCCTAATGGATCATGTGGATCACGTGCTGTCGCTTGCTAGTCTTGCATTTGATGGAGCAGAAATAGTTGTGAAGGTGTGTAATGCTGGTCTGTATACTTATTGTTTAGCATCTGAAGCATTGTTCTTAACTTCTCAAGAATCATGTCCCCTATGGTTGAGTGCCCCTTAAGGTTTAGAAGTATCCTTCATATTTCCTGTCTGAAATGTCTGTTAGTTCATGAACCCAGCAAACGGCACAAAAAGAGCATTCCTTCTTAGCATAAACTTTCTAGTTTATTCTGTATTGAACCACACCGCTGTGTCTAAAGCAGCTGAAGGTTGTGCATTGCATTGCAAATTTTTAATAGGTGAATCAATTCAAGTCAAACTTGGTTGAGAAATATTACCTCAGGCCTGGATCTCAGGATTTAGGTTATAAGTCACAATACGATAATGTAGTACTCGGTAGTCAACTTGAGTCAGATCATTTTCCATACAAGTTTGCAAGTACTATATCAAGAAGCTAATTAGAATGCTATGCATAGATTAAAGGAAAGTGTTACACAGAACTGGTTCTCGGGCTGAAAAGAAGCCAAAAGCTTGTTTGTCTTTGTGAAAATGTTATTATGCATTAGCCTGCTGCTTTGCCTTTTCACAGCATAAACTTACAGGGTATAATTTACTGCCCTGATAAATCCAGCAGTTGTTGCACACATTTTGCGACTTCTTTTTACCTATTTGGCTGTTCCATAACAATGCAAACCTCTTTCATCAGGTTCCATCTATCTATTGGTGGTACAGAACTGCAAGCCATGCTGCAGAGCTTACAGCGGGATTCTACAATCCTACAAATAGAGATGGATACTCTCCAGTTTTCAGAATGCTCAAGAAGCATTCTGTAATTCTTAAGCTCGTTTGTTATGGTCCTGAGTTTACAATTCAAGAGAATGATGAAGCATTTGCGGATCCAGAAGGTTTAACCTGGCAGGTGGAGATGTTCTAAATTTCTTTGTTGGCATACAGTAATTTTGATGCCGCATACTCCATTCAAGAGATGTTATTCTGTAATTTTGATGCCGCATACTCCATAAATTTCTTGGGCTAATTTTCAGTACACATAAAAACTGCACAGGTAATGAATGCAGCATGGGATCATGGACTATCTCTATGTGTAGAGAGTGCTCTTCCATGTCATAATGGTGAAATGTATTCTCAAATCCTGGACACAGCAAAGCCTAGAAATGACCCTGATCGTCACCATGCTGCGTTCTTTGCGTACCGTCAACAACCTCCGTTCCTTTTGCAGAGAGAAGTTTGCTTTTCGGAGCTCTGTACCTTCGTAAAGTGTATGCACGGTTAGTATCAGACCCGTCACTTCCTCATATTATAGTAGTTTCATTAACATATGTTCTCATCTACATATGTATTACTATTAATTAATGGCCACTTTCTGTTTAAGATTTATGCAAATACTACTTACTGCTGAGTTGTAGTAATGTAGAGAAAGAATTATGCCATTATTTGTCCATAACTTTTGTAAATGATTTGTCCACAGGGGAGGCTCCCCATAATGGAGAAGGTTGAACCTCTTTAGTGAAATGTGTTGGCTTGATACGAAACAAAGTAGGTGGGTTTCGGATTTGAGCCACTTTGAAGGGGATGGTGAATATTCTGATTCGCAGCTGGGTAAACTGCTAGGTCCTATTCAGTTGATTTCTGCTGAGCAGGTGCCTTTGCAGCCTTACCATAGCTTTTAACCTATGGAAGTTAGCATACCGCTTGTTGTAGCACGCATGGAGTATAGTGTAGTTCAGCAAGATACATGGTTGTTTGTCACTCAGGTGATGTATATAGCCAAGAATGGCCGGCCAAAGCAAATAATATTTTGCTTATAAACCACTTTGTAAATGAGAGGCGTTTATGAGAGTCATCTGATGCGAGATGAATGCTGGTCAGTTATCCTCTTCTTCCTGCGCAGTGCGTGTGCCCCATGAAGCTGTCCGCTGGACCCATGAAACTCTGCACCAATGGTTGTGGATAGCAAATGCGCTTCTGCGAATTCAGAGCACCAGCGTCCTTTCGTGCTTCCCAGTATTCAAGAACGCCGTGGGGGGAGCCTTGGCATTCGCTGGAGACTAGCTGTGGGCATTTTTTTTATTTTATGTATTCTATTCTCCAGAACTTTATTAGCATCAGATGGACTGGTAACCTGGCTGCCGCGCCAATTTCTTGTAGTCGATGGAATATATTTATGTGCATGTAACACGACCATTTATGTCTCGCCAACTAACATGTTTTGGAACCATTTGTGTCCCGCCAACTAACATATTTTGGAACGGAATTAACTCTTACATGTGCATTTTGTGGATTTTTTTTCTGCTGGGTGCAAGTCTCGCTGAACGCCGCCAGACTTGGTGATTCTGGCGTGCGTGACGATACATTTTGTTCAGATTTACAGTAATTTCCAGTAGAGAACAGCCTACGTCTAGGTGATGTGTACTGCTGAATCGTTCTGCGATGCAGCCGGTTCCACGTATTTTTACCAGGAACGTGGATCAGGTCTGCGAATCTGGGGATATTTTACTCTGGACCAGCTGTTCCATTCCACGGCTACCAAGTCACATCAAATATAACAGCAGCAGATCAGATCAACTCAATTCCATGTTAGGCCATTCGCATCAATCTTGTTGGGATGCATTGGAGTGAAACTTAAACTAAATTACATCCTAATTCACCCTAATACGGTTCGGATGAATTGGGGTGAAACTTAAACTAAACTACACCTTAATTTATCTTAATACATATGAATCGAGGTGAATCTGATAATATCCAAACGAGGCCTCGATGAATTTCTGCCAAACGTTCGACAATTCATTCACTTTCAGTAGCACATCTGTACCTGTATTCATTCACTTTCAGCAGCACATCTGTACCTGTACGCAAGCCGATGGTTGCTCGGAGCGGAGGAGCCCCCCATCGGCTCCAGTTGGCTCTTGGCTGGGCGGTGTTGACAGCCGCACGGCTGAAGCAGAGGCGACACCCTGCGCAGGACGAGCAGAGAAGGTGCTCTCGCCACAGTAATCACCAACAGGGAAATCTGTACGCAGCAGTGCATCTCTGAATCCGTAAAGGCAACAACAATAATAGCTCTTGCCAGCCAGCCAGCCCAGCAGGGAACGGAAGCGAAGGGGAATTCACAGATTCGAATGAGAGGCACTGGGTGATACTGTGATACTAGTAGATAGCAGCAGCTAGCTTTTGCGTGAGAGGCAGTCGGCAGCGGACCGTGCCTGATGAGCACGAGCACCATGCATCCATCAGCAGGCCAGCAGCCGGGCAGGCTTTTCCACGCACTGGATGGAGAGGCTGCTGGCCAAAGGACACCAGCTTGCTCGGCAGGCAGCTCGATCAGCTGACCGGCATGGCATGTCATCCATCCGCGGCCAGATCCCACCATGTTTGTTTCATCACAGCCTGCCGCTGCGTACAGATTTCCAATAAGTACCGCGTCCTTGTCAAATTTGTCATGTATTCGACGACCAACACCCCCCTGGCTGGCTGGCTGGCTGCCTGCCTGGCTCTGGTTTTGTACTGTTCCCAGGATCATCATGCGTTCATTCATCTGCGGCAGCAACAGTAGACCAACACAGTTTCAGATTCCCGCCACTGAGTACTGAACCATTTGAATTCACCAACCATCAGCAAGGATGCGACAAAGGCCGTGACGGATGGGTCAAAAACAACAAGTGCATTTGAATTCATCAACCAACAAGGATACGACAAAGACCAACTCTGGAACAGGGTGGAGTGGCTGGTCCGTTTGCCCTTCATAGCTCTACACAAGATTGTAAAATTCATCAGTGACCAGTTGCCAAGTTTGAAATCATAACAGAATGAACTATAGTACACTCCTACTACTAAGTAAGTAAGCATCAGAATTGAGAGCATTCATTCAGTCAAATATAAATAAGCACAGTAAAACTGTGAAATTTCATCAAGCTAGCTGGGCCTCAATGTTACCCAGAGCTGGGATTTCCACCATGCTCTGCTTCTGCTCATCCATTCAAGTCAATCCAGGGGCGTGTCAGACCCCCAGGTAATTTATATTCCTCGACAGCTTTTCAGAACATGTTCTCCTGGGCGGCCTGTCGTGGCTTTAGCCGAATATTCCAACCGCTAGAAAGTAAACAAATTTACTCGGGCCTCACTCATCACTCATCAGCTCCAGCTCAAACGCCAGACATGGAGGGAGGGAATCCGCTTTTCCTGGAGCAGGTTCAAACGCCAGCCATGGACATTGAGGGCCAGCCAACTAGTGCCAATCGGCTAGTTTGTCTCTTCCCCACTCTTCCTCATGGAAAAAGAATCTTGATCCCCGAGCATATATTCCTCGACACCTAATCACTGACTCCCTTTCTCATACCTATATACCTATAATATATATATATATATATAATGAAAACGAACCCAATACCCCACTTGGGCATTACACATCGCCATATATATATATATAAATATATAGTAGCAGTATAGTATGCACAAAATCATGATGAAGGTGATGTTGCAAAGTTCATGCACAAAAATGGTTTCGATAAAAATACTAGCAGCTATAAATAGTATGTCCACTGAAAAGGGGGGTCCAACATGTTTCCACTGTATGGATCTGTTTCAGTAGAAACAGCACTAGGTTATTTCTATAATGATACTGATCCGACAACTCGAATCTCAATCATATGAGTCTTAGCTTAAATCTTAAGCATGCTGTTACCTTGTTGAATGGAAGAAAACATGATACCCCATAATTCCCTCCCAGAACCAGTGAGAAATAATGGTACCCCGAATTCCCTCCCAGAGTACCAGGACCCAAAAATGCTAACAGTTGCTTCTAATCTATCTCAAAAAAAAAATGAGATATAAAAACATATGAAGATTTCATAACCAAACCAAGACCAGTTTTGGGGGCTGAAAGTTGGGTGTGGTTTCCAGCCACAAGCCCATAAACTGAACCAAATCAGATTTCTGATTGCCCCCAGAAACTTTCAATCTCGAGGGAAAATAGATTCAGAAAACCCACATCAAGTGGACAGGTTTGGGGGGCACTGGAAACTGCGTGCGGCTTCCAGCTGAAGATCAGACAAGCCAGATTCCTGGTTTATCCTTGAAACAGGTTTTTCACTATCAATCCAAGCTGTCAAGGTGCTAAGTAGTAAACATGCATGCAGCAATTTCACCAGATTCTAGCCTCTAGCGTTCATCCAAAAAGGATTCCACTTACATCACCTCACATAGGAAGTCGTATGTAACAGGGTTAGTCAGTTAACACCAATGTAGTTTACTGAGAAAAGTCCCTCTAGCAAGGCTACCTACAGAACTAGATCAATCAATGGCCCTACAGTTGGACCAAATCTGGATGCTTATTCATTTATCAACTAATGTAGTATAGATATACCATTTCAAACAAAGCGGGTCACAACATCCATCCCAAAATAACTCTGTACATTTTCCATATACAGAAATCAATACTTATGCATAGACATCAAGCATCAAACGTGCTAAAAAAGATCAAGCATCATACAGATTCATTTTATCACTGGACACTGGTACAATACATACAACATAATTGCTTTTCAAGTATTCTTTAGCATAACACTGGAACTTCTTGGAGAGAACGCGATGTTCTGAAATGGCCACCAGCCACCAGAACTGAGTTGGTATTATCAAATGAACCCATGATTCCATGACCTTTCCGAAACTACCTAGCCAAAAAATAGTAACCTTCCAATTGAATTGAGCGAGAAGGTGCCTGCCATTAGAAACAACATATGCATTGATTACATTATTCAACAGCTTAGTCACATAGGGCCAAAATTTCAATCTCCTTGATGATACAAGAGAGTTATAAACACTAATAGTTTGCCATGACCTATTAAACATCGATGACTATAATCCGTGTTTAGGTGTCGCTGGAAATTTAAAAGGTTAACTAATCCAGCAACACTTCTTTTTTTTTTGCGAACAACTAATCCAGCAACACTAAGCCAAAAAAAAAAAGAAGAAAAAAAGGTACACAAGACTAGTCAGAGCATTACAAAGCTCAGAAACTTAAAAATTACAACCCCCTCTCAGGAGGATAGGCTCCTTGTTACTCCCTTTTTCCTTTTACAGCTGGACTATATTGCATTTGAACTTCATGCAAATCTCTTCCCGCCTAATAATTATACCATATGGATCAGATTCTCTTTAACAGAGTAGATCCATAAGCATTCAGAAAAAGCGAGCCCCATACCAGTAGCCTATTTGACCCAGAATTAGGCTTATTTTGGTAACCAGCAATTCGAGCATATACTAGTTTAGTTAAGACAAACCTACAATTGATGTCGCCTGCACACAGCCACTAACAGCAATGATGCATCTGAGAATCAATCAATCAGGTCGACCCAACTTTTCATGATTAGCATTTGTCACAGAAACCATTCTACACACTACACCAAAGCTGATCACATCACAATTCACAAGTATCATGTGCGGGTGCTTGCAGTGCCATACACTACACCAAAGCTGATCACAATTCAGAAGTATCATGTGAGCATGCTCGCAGCTCCATAATTTCTACCTTACAGAGCTCTTGTACATCCCTGGCAGCGAAAGCACATCCCAGGCAGTAAAAGCAGTCAAATCAATTAATCTCTCTTAAGTTGAATCCAGAAGGCATGGTTTCCCCGTGATCCAGGGCAGGACTGGGCATCATGACCGGCCAATTTTGCAACCCCACACGTTAATCCAAGCCTCCCTGGCACCACAAAAGATGTCACCACAGAAACTTCATTTATGAACAGAAAATCGCCACTGAAAATCAGAGAAGAGTAGCACAGCCTAGTATAAGGATGGATCCTGCTAAATCAGGACGTCATCACACAACCCATCACTCCATCAGATCAAACTACCGAAATTACGCGTCAGATCCAGATCCGGATTGCTTAATCGAGAGCAGAGATCCGCACGGCGCCAAATAATTCCAAACGGCGACACAGAAGGACAGCAATCCGCGCGCCGACACAGGACGACAGCAATCCGCACGATCCTTATCAGAAAAAATAAAAACACCATGGCATCGCAATCAAGAGCAGAGCAGCGCAGGCGGCGGCGGTCGGTCGCCGTATGGCTGGCAATAATTCCCACGGCGACACAGAATCATCACAGCAATCCGCATGGCGACACAGAATCATTACAGCAATCCGCACGATCCTTATCAGAAAAATTAAAAAAAAACACGCAGCAAGCAGGCTACGGCATCGCAATCAAGAGCAGAGCAGAGCAGCGCAGGCGGCGGCGGTCGGTCGGTCGGCTGCTCCGGCTCGGATTCACTTGGTGCAAGGCGGGATCTGTCCCGTCCGAGCACGGCGGCAGGTCCCGATCTGCACCAAGCGAGCCCGAGGCGGCGCGGCGGCTTGGGGCGCTTGACATCTTCCCTTCCTCGCCCTGCTCGGTCGCTCGTGTGGCGTGGATTGGATGCAGGGAGGAGGAGGAGGAGGAGGCGTGGCAGGCACGGCGCCCGCGGCCCGCCGCTGCCCCGCTCTCCCCGCTCGCTGCCTGGTGAATGGTGTGGTCTGGTGAAGACCGGAGACAGGAGAGGGTGGGCTTTTATAGTTGGGGAGCGGGGGATTCGCGGCGAGAAATTTAGGTTGGGGCGTCGAAAAACTCGAAATGGGCCCGGGTGCGCAGGCAGAGCATATTGGGGGTGGTGGGGATGGATGGAAGTGGGCCCGGATTACAGAGAGAGCATATTGGGGGTGGGGAGTGGAAGTGGGCCCGGATTCCAGTGACGGATGCAGGTGGGCCCGGGGGCGCCCAGAGAGAGAGCATACTGGAAGTGGGCCCGGAGGCGCAGGGAGAGCGCATGTGCTGTGCCGCTCCTCCTCGCCGGCTTTAGCAAAAAGGGGTCAGGGTCAGGCCCTTGCTTTTTTAGGGCTTTGGTAGTTTTGCTTCCCCCAGCTTTTCTGATTCCCCCTTCTTTTTATGGTGGGAGGATCCATCCATCCCTCATCCCTCGATTCTCTTATCTACTGGCTGAGGACTTTTCTTCCCTCATCGGGTTATTTATATAAAGTTTATGAAAAACAAATAGTGGAGAATGAGATTTTGTTAAGGTCATGTTTGTTTGAGTTTTTCTTAATCACTTCTAGACTACTGGTTTTTCGGACTTTTCAAAAACGAAAAGCCCAAAAGCCTTACTATAGTGAGCTTCTGGCTTTTGGCTTCTTAGACTTTTTTTTTGTCTTTGAAAGATCCAAATGCTCATGTTCAAAAGCTTCCTGTAAGCTCAAACAAATAGGCTCTAATACAGATAATATATATTTTTACTAACAAAAGAGTAACCCTTCTAGTATAGATGCAACAGAAAATAGTATTAATAATGAGTAGTAGAGGAATATCATGGTACTTACCCAAATTGAGGATATGCCAATATATTTGCATGAATTCAATGGCAAACCTAGGGTTCAACGCTTGGTGAGACTAACCAGATAGCCTCTGTCGTAGCACAGAGATGGACCCTTGTTAGACACCGAGCATGCTCTAGGTCTTGAACTTCACCCCGGCTCGACAAAATCGTAGGTCCACCACTGTGTAAAATAAAATCCTCACCTTCATATATACCACCTCCATTCTCATATCCATAAAGATAGCTAGTTCATTTTTCAACTAACCAGAATCAAACATAGAAAATCGGAGGGAGTACTATATGAAAAGAAATGCCAAGGGAAAAACAAAAGGGTATGATGTCATGATATATGTATTTTCTTTTGTCAATTTACTTGGCTAGCTCTTGACCCAAATAATAGGATCGTCAACAATTAATGGAAAAGGTAGCTCCATCAAGGTTGCTTGTGGTATTTGCAAATCTATCATATTGGACAAGATTTAGGACATCCGTAGGAATAATTATAAGGAAGGATTATTGCTGGTAGGGAGCAGGTAGCCCATGATCTAATGGGCCTATTCTACTTCTACAAGAAATTTATACAAATTAGGTGTCAGATTATATGAATCACAGACACAATGTCCTCTTGTGTAGATGACCAGGAACACTAAACATGAATTACTAGTTTTCTTTAGAACATTCTCCCAAATATCATACACAATAATTTACAAAAAAAAATATGTTGCCAATTTAATTATTTGTTGTGCTTCGTCGGAGGTTTTTGCTTAAAAAAGAATGTGAAAGTCTTATGTCATCCCCCTTTGCCTAACTTATTTCTTTGTTGAGAGTACTTGCTTGGCCTAACTTGAAAGGAGTTCTTGTACGAACAAGAATGAGAAATAAAATGGTCGAAGGCTTTCTAGATGCTCTACATCATTTTCTCCACCATCCTTTCAATGTCTCACCCCCTTAACACAATAAAAACTTTTAACCTTCCTTAATTATAACATGAGACATGTCATTAGTGATAGGAACCTAAAATACTCGAGAGATTTTGCATAGTAATACATCATCATGAGAGAGCACGCAGTCAACAAGAGGTGCTCATATCTTTCAGTTAAAGTACAAAGATCCTCTCCTTCCTATATACTACTTCCCTTCTTATGTGTATGAAGATGGTTAGTTCAATTTCCATCTAATTGGCGTCAAACAAAGAAAATTGTAGGAGTACTAAATGAAAAGGAACATCAAGACCAAAATCAAAAGGGCAATGGCATGATATTTGTATTTTCTTTGCCATTTTATTACTTGGCTCTTGACCTAGATAACAGGGTCATCATCAACAATTAATGGCAAATGTAGCTCTGCAAGGTTGATTGTGACATTGGGAAATCTAGTGGATACGATTTAGGACATCCATAGCAAAAATCCATAATATAGTTTCATTGGTAGCGAGTAGATAGCTAATGATCGGGATAGGCCTATATATTTACATGAAATTTATGCGAAGTAGGGGATGATGTGAATCATAAACATGATCCAATGGTTTGTGTTTGTCCTCTTGTGTAGGTTTTAGGAAAAAAAAATTAATATGTGAGGTAGGAGTGATAAGAACACAAAATCTAATTATATAAACCATGCATTTTTAACTCACCATGATATACCTAGCTTATGAGAAAACAATTAAACTAACATACTTTTTTTTGTTGATCAATCATGAAATATCTAAAATGAACTTACAAAAATATTGCTAAAATTTATTCGATGTGCTTTGTCCATAGATTTTCCTATATGCATGATTCAAAAAGGAGCGTGCAAGTCTTATGCCGTCTTGCTTGCCTAACCTTCTTTGTCTTTAAAGACGATCTACTTGGCTAACTTGAAAAGGAGTTCTTGTACTAAAAAGCACGAGAAACAAAAGGATGGCTTTCTAGAAGCTCTACATCATTTTCTCCACCACCCTTTCACTTTCCCATCCCCCCAACTATATCACAAGACACGTTTTTAACCTCCCTTAACCATCACATATGACATGCCATTAGTGACAAGAACCTAAAATGCCAAAGACAATTGCATAGCACAGTACATCATCGACAGAGAATAGTCAACAAGATGCTCATATCTTTCAACAAAAGTTGCATGCATGGATTTGTTTCCCCTGGAGCCCAAAAAACTGTGATGCGTTTGGGGGAGAATCTTGGTCACATGGGGAGCCAGGGACGCACTGGAATTCCTTGTGTGGGCACGGCACACGCAACACGGTTGGTTCATGGGCCAAGGAATAAAGATCAAGTGTGTGAAATGAGAATGTGATGCTCTCTGCCCTTTGTGCACAACAGCACGAGCTATTTAAGGATGTTATCTATACTATACTCCTATAGCTGGAGATAGCGTCTCCTCTCACAGATCACTGTTTGTGAACAGTTCCCTCTCACAAAACACTGTTTTGGTAACAGTTAACCCGTTAACAAAACAGTACAAATCCATTAAG
>Ga0182004_10000599_pt1 | contig 22963 bp, 20 predicted proteins | sample Sormic07211540_1_FD_120479 | JGI IMG/M metagenome (GOLD analysis project Ga0182004, IMG submission 120479) | Endophyte microbial communities from Sorghum bicolor roots, Mead, Nebraska, USA - 072115-40_1 MetaG | ecosystem: Host-associated > Plants > Roots > Unclassified | place: USA: Nebraska...
CAAGAATCAAGTGCCACTAAATGCAACTCTCAAAGCAATGCACTTGAATCTCACTCAATCTCACTAGGATTAGCAATCAAGCAAGGAGATGAGTGGAGGGAGTGTTCTCTAGCTCAATGTATGACTCAAGTAATCAAATGTGCAAGAGATACCCTCCCAAAGCCGGCCACCTTCTATTTATAAGCCACCTCTAGGAAATAGCCGTTGGCCACTCTCACTGGGCTGAAAACGGAGGCACCGGACGCTACCAAGTGATCACCGGACGCTCAACCCCATGCGTCCGGTGCTCTGGGGTTGGCCACATGTTCTCTTTTGAATCTCGCACGTCAAACTCTAACGGTCACCTGTGGACTACCGGACGTGACTAAATGGGCACCGGACGCGTCCGGTACTCACCGGTCTCGTGCGCAGAGAGTTTGTCAAACTCACAATCTCACCGGACTAGGGGCACCGGACGGTTCGGTGCTCACCATACTTATGCACAAAGAGGGTTACAAAATGCCCTCACACCGGACGCACACCACCGGACGCACCCAGAGCGTCCGGTGCTCTCAGACAGATACCCTCTACTTCAGTCATGCCACACCAGACGCATGAACAGAGAACACCCTACGTCCGGTGCACTGCGTCCGGTGCTCAACCCTAGCTAGGTCAAGCACTGACGGCACACCGGACGCTAGGGACAGCGTCCGGTGCCTCCGCGCTTTGCGTCCGGTGAGTGTTTCTCAGAGAGAAAACACTCCCACGACTTCTCCAAATTTCTCACCGGCGCAATAGAAAATATACACTTATTTTTCTCAAAAGCGTCGAATCCCGCCCCTCTCAACCCTAGGAACTCCACCTCCTTTGTAAATGTGCTAACACCAACAAGTGTCCACCACCAAAGTGTATGTGTGTTAGCTTTTCACAAACAATTTCACCAAAGGAGTTAAGTTAGCACTTTACTACTCAATCCATCCCAAATTGTAAGTCGTTTGACTTTTTTAATATCAAGTTTGACCATTCGTGTTATTCAAAGTTTTGTACAAAATATCACTTTTTTTGTTGTATATATGTTTATTAATAAAAGTTCTTCAAGAATGACTTAAATTTGACTATATTTGCACAAATTTCTTGAATAAGACGAGTGGTCAAACTTGGGATAAAAAAAGTCAAACGACTTACAATTTGGGATGGAGGGAGTAGATCCTAATGCATGTGCTCAAGATATGGACCTAGTAGCACTTGATTCAAGAGATGACCGTGATTTCCCCTCTTGGTAGTCGGCTATCTATCCTAAATCCGGTCAATCACTTATCTACTCATCTTAGACCGGCAAAAGTAAAACCCTATGTTTATACCTTTGCCTTGATAACTTTGCTCCTCGTCTATCACCATGATCTTCACTTCATGCTTCATCCCTTTGTGATCGTGTGGCCACCTTCATCACATGTGTTGCTATGCCTAACTCAAATCACTTACACAGAAGGCATTAGCAACTTGGTGTCATTAATTACGAAAACCAAACTTGGACTTTCCGGAGGATGCATGGACCACCATTGTGGCTATTCCCCGAGTTGAGAAGGAGGCAGTCTCCTCAACGCGGTTGGTGGCCATGATCTGCGATTGTCGGTGTTAGGGTGCCCTGGGCTCCGACGATGGATTGGAGAGGACATGAGTAGAGGAGATGGGTGTGAGTGCAGGTAGGGTGGCTGGTTTGCGTTTCGATGTGGCTATGACATCATGGCGCAGTGTGGGGGAAGGGGGCGTTGAAGCCTCGAAGTGACCGTATGTGTTGGATCATGGTGAAGCCTAAAGGAAAGGCTAATGAGCCATTGATTTTAGTAATGTTGGTTTACTATGTGCACAAACTAGATACATAAAGAAAACCCCATCTTTGTGGAGGACGCAAACCTAGATGAGCATATAATTGTTTACATTGTTTCTTTATAGAGTAGGCTAGAGACCATAAGTCTAGGAATAGTTATTGACACTAGCACCTATGTCTATAGTTTGGTAACTATACCTACCCCTAGGTTTCAGTATCTCAACTAAACATCTTTGCTTAATCTTCTAAGCCTCCAGTAACAATTACAAACGTATATCCCATGTTAGTCTACTAACTAGCATCTCTACATGCTAGATCCTCAAACATACCGCCAATAAAAAGAACAAATATGGCAGAGGTTGGTCTCCTCAATTTTGCACACTCCCTTCTCTCCCCTCTCTTCCTCACCTTTTTTTTGAAGTTTAAAAAAAATATGATACTAGATTTTATAATTTTAAAATAGATTTTTTATGATTTTTTAAAATAGTTTTTTTATTTTAAGAAAATACAAAACTAGTCTGAAACCAGATCAAATTTGTCCAATATCGATAGACTGATGGTCAAATATTTTTAGTTTTAAAGTTAAATATCCAAAATAAACTTAAACAATAGTTAAAAGCAGCCTTCTCCCATCTTTGGTAATGTCAATTCAAATGAATTTTAATATTTTTGTCATTTGAAATGGCGGTTTACAATGTTCTTTGGCGAAACATAAATACCGAAATATGAGACGGCCGCGTAAGTGTTTGGGCAACCGCAACCACCCCAGCCCAACCCAACAAGACCCACCGGAGAAAACACCAAGAAATCACTCCCGGCAGCGGCGTCGGCTCCAGCGAGGCTTTAGCAGCTGAGTGAGGGCAGGCCACTCTCCGACCCGGCGGCGGAGGCACTGTGCGTCTATTCTTTGCTTCCGCGGCTCCCTAATCGGATCCAGGAGCCTCCAGTGCTCGCTTGCGAAATTTGGGAGCCGGGAGCGGGTTCCACTTCCGCGTCTATCCACCCGTGGGACGGTACGGCCGTCAGTTCTCCATTCGGTTTCTCGTTTCAGTGTTGAAAAAGCCAGATGTGTTCGTCCTTGTGCCGAATTTATTTTGTGCCCATATTGCAGAAATTGGGGGCCAACGGTGCCAGGGCTATTGTTTGTTTCGTCATCACTTGTAGTATCAATTATCTGATCCAGTGAGTTGTAATGTTATTGGAGTTGAAAACCTTGCCTCACGAGGTGTCGAGACCTGGAGGCAAGAATGTGCAGTTCATTCGTTTCCCCCTCGACTAGTTCAGTGTTTTCCCATCCCGGCATTCCCTCTATAGCAGCCAGCTGCTATAGATGGATGCACTACAGCTGCTTCTCCTGAGGCTTCTCTTTTGTCTACTGAAATTATAGAACACGGTAGTTTTTAAAATTATAGAGCACTTGCCATGTTTGCCACACTCCCTAGTAGTTCGCTAGTCACTTATGTGCTACATTTTACTAGGGAAAAAAGGGAACTTTCTCCTCTCTTTTGAGTACAGCTGATGTTGTTATTGTCAGATCTATGCTGGAGGAGTTAGCTTAGGAGACGATTCTTTGTTTCAGCTTGTATGCTGCAGCCTACATAGTTAATGATACAACTCATTGGGAAATATTAAAACAGCACTAAATGAGACTGGCAGACTGCATTATTATAATGTAATGTATGGTAGTTGTTTAGAATTAATAGTTATATCTGGAACAGCTGCAATCAAGTCTAAGCTTATGTATAATCTGGCCTACAAAAACAGGCCTTTTTGAAGAGTGTAGTGAAGCCTCAGTGCTTCACCATGCTTGTTTACTATATTTGCCGTCCTTTTCCTGATGGCTATTTGTTAGCTTTGTGAAAGGAAGGTGTGCCAAACTCTGTATGTAACACTGCTTCATTCGAAGTAAAACATTAGGTAAACTCTTTTTTTTAAGTATGAGAAAAAATGTTCAGAGTTAGTGAAACATGATCTCCTCGGCACCCCCTAATTGTATTATGTATTTTGAGTATTCTATCTTTTTCCTTTTCTGGGAATTTTGCTCCTTCTGTCTCCGGCTAAACATACCTAGTTCTGTGTATTGTCAACTTCGGACATTTCTTGATCTTGAGACATAATGCAGGAGCTGAGTCCAAATTTAATTTTGTTTATCATCTCAGAATTGTTGCACTTTCCATAGTAGTGCCATGCAACCTCTTTGCTTTCTCCTGTGAACTATTCCAAAGCTGCTACAAACATCTATGTTTTTGTTTGACAATTCACTTTTTCCTGTGGGCAGTCTGATGTGGGTTCCAAAGGCTGTGAAAGAAAACTTAGGGGGGGTGAAAAACAGCTTGTTCAAGTTTGCAGCCAAATCATATATATTCATTATATCATTGAGATATCATCAGTGTTCAAGGTGCAAACATTCCTCATGAACCATTTTACTCTGGATTCCCCTATAATGATGACTCCAAATTCACAAAGCTAGTACAAATTGCTCTTTTCATTTACAATGGATCCTCGTCCTCCTAGTCATTTCTCACATTGGAAGAGCTATCCAAATGAGCCACCAGGAATGCTAAATCCTATGAACTTCCACCACCAGCAGTTTCCACAGCATCTTTCGTTTTCACATCCATCATATGCCATGAATTTCCCGCACCAGCAATTTCCACAGCCACACCTATATCCACAAAATGTCCATTATGTTGTTGTCCAACCACAATATGCTCCTTTTTCACTACCACAACTGCCACATCCACCTGTTGGAGTTATGCCAACACCACCACCTCCACCTGCTGGAGTTATGCCATCACCAGCAGTGGCCCTTCCACGTCCACCTGGTGGGGTGATGCCATTTATGACAGTGCCAGATTCAGGAACTCCACATTCCGTAACTGGTCCTGATGAACAAGACACTGTTAGTGGGGACAATGATGAGAATGATCCTGATAAGGCTGCTAGGCGATTGATGTGGATGGAAGAGGAGGACATAAGATTAGTAAGCATATTTTGTTCATGTAGTATTGTTTAGACATTGGATTGCTTTCTTATATATTTGTGTTGGAACTGCAGATTAGTGTTTGGTTAAATTGTCCAAAGCTGAAGAATTTGAAAAGGAAGGAGGTGTGTTGGGGGTATGTTACGCAGGCATATAACAAAAGTACTCCAAGAGATCGAAGGAGGGAAGCAAATCACTTGAAGAGCCACTGGTCGAAGACCAATAAGAAGATTGCCCAGTTCTATAACTGTTGGTGCCGAGTCAAGGAAAAATATGCCACGGTCCAGTCTGACTGCATGCAACTTATGGACCAAACTTGGGCGATGTACTATGAAGAAGCAAGGGAAATGTATTTTGAGGAAGCAAAACATAATTTCGCCTTCAGCCATTTCTGGAAAGCTGTTTGGGACCAACCCAAATGGTTAAGGTACATCTCCAAGAGGACCAAGTTGTCTGAGTTTGGGGACTGTACGTCATCATCTGAAGATGATGAAGATGTGGCTGAAAAAGAAGCAAGCCAACAAGGTTGCATGACTGCTAAGAAACAGGATGGTCAAGGGAAGACGTTCTCTCACTCATCGGTGTTGCAAGAAGCCACTCAATGTGCAGTGGATCCTCAAGACTTGCTTAAGGACAATCAAAAGGAGATGACTGAGTTACAGCTTGAGCATGAAAGTGCAGTGAGGGTAGATATGCCTGAAAATAAATTACATCCACAAGGTTGCAACATAGTAGAGCATGCAAGAACAGTGAATGGTGATGTTCCTGGACAAGAGACAACCCAGCGAGGTTGCATGGTGACAATGGGCAAACGGAAACGTAAAGGCAGCTTATCATCTTCTCCCATGGAAGTGCAGGAAGACATTAAACGTGCAATGGATCTGCAAACCATGCTTCAGAAGGATCGTGAGAAGATGTCAGAGGTACAATTGCGTCTCTCGAAGGAGAAGCTTGAGTTGGCCAGGCTAAAGCAGTTGGAAGCGAAGGACAAGAAGGAAACAACGCTCTACGAGAAGTACACAGAGCTGTTGACAGCTGACACTCAGGGTTTCAATGAGTTCCAGAAGAAAGAGTATGAGAAGGCAGTGAAGCGCATGGGAGAGATGCTATTTGGTAAAGATGCTAAGTAGCATACTGTAAGTCTTAGACGTTTGTATGAGCATCTGTACTAAATGCTTCCTTAAGAACTTGGCTTATTTAATTTGTTGTTATACCTTGCTTCTTAACTTTATTAACACTTCTTTATCGATGAATAACATAATTAGTTTCTTTATAAGTTTTTGTATATTGTGAAACTTTGACCCCTGCAAATCTGCAACAAAAGGCTTGCATGTTCAGCAAGTTATATAATTGTAACTCTTCAAATTTTGATAATCTTCCTAGATCCAACTGAGCATTAATTGGTGAAAAGTTACTCTTTTCCTATCTACCAATGTCATAGATTGTCCACCCCCAAATGACTATTACATTTAGTTAATTTTGTAGTGATTAATTTTTTGTTTTGTTATTTGAACACGAATGTCTCTGAGTTCTTGGTGCATCCCCAGCCTCTTTCAGCACTCTGCTTGCAATTGACATCGTCCGTGTGCCTTTGTCAGATCGTGCTGCTCGATGATAAGCTGGAAGCCTATTGTTATCATGCATTGTCAGATCATGCTGCTTGATGATAAGCTGGAAGCCTTGCTATTGTTATCATGCGGCTACTCCTGATGCCTCTCATGCCAAAATTGATGGCCCTATAAAAATCTAACAATGTCTCAACTTTGGTGCCATCAAGGGTCCCCTCAAGGGAGGTTTCTAGTGCATCGAGACTTTCAGTAGTTAGCTACTAAAGCAAGAAAATATCCTTTACCTTTGTTGAAATTTTGTTGCAAGTGACTTGAAAATGTTCTTCCACCAGTTTGCACATTATATACTCTACTGTGGGATTTGTTTTTACATCTATATCAAACTGCACTGCCAATTCGATGACAATGGAATTGAATCAAGGAGCAGAGCTTTGTAGTGGTGGAGAGAAACGGGGAGAGAATTTATAGGATAGTTTGGAATGAATTATGTTGACAAAGGTGTTGGGTATCTTTAGTGACCAATTAATGAAATAACTGGCATATCTTCGGCTCTTGGTATATCCACATGCATGTACTTCTGAAAAGTGGGACTTGCTAGCTTGATCCGCAAATTCAATACTATTTCTGTACGAACACTCATCATGTGTAATGAAGTACTATCATGTGTAATGGAGTAATTGATCCGTCGTTTGTATTTGTAGAACGCGTTATAAATTTCATAGATGCAATGAAGAAAGAAACCACATTACTATATTCATTATTTTTAATACATTGCAGCTTGAAGGAAGTTTGATAATCTGTGGAATTACTGGATTGAATGTACCTAGCCCCCAGGAATAGAAACAGAAATGAGATGCGGAAATCATCTTACATAGATGCAGCACCACGCAAAAAGAAAATTCGTGGAATTGTTTTTTTTCCATCAAATCTAATGAGATATGAAAGATTAAGCACAACTGTAACGCCCCCTTGGCCTCGCTCGTCGCCGGCGGAGGCGTGAGATGCAGAACAACGGACACACAGAGGATTTCGCGACGAAGAAGCCGGCCGGGCAAACCCCCCGAGCCTTGGCTCCGAACTGAATGTCTGAATTTCGATGTCCCCCTCTCTGTTCGCGAGTTGGGTTATTACAGGATGGCCTTTGGCCCAAAATACGCCTTCCAGTTACACAAACGTAAACGTAAACTAGAAGCCTACAGTACGCCTTTCGGTAGAAGACTCCTTGATGGCGCGGTTGCTTCCTGTAGCCCGACACGCTGTTGCCGCCGTGACACCTCCCCCTCCTTGAGAAGCAGCGTGTCCCCACGCTGGTGCATCTGGGAAACGACTCTTCACCACAGTGTAATCTTCCCATGTAGTGATGCTGTTTGACAAGCCTGTCCATGTGACCTTCACCTGGAGTATGGCAGCATTGCCTTTTTTTACAAGCCGGCGGTCCACAATCTTCTTTGGTACTGCGGCTGCTGCCTGCAAGTCAGTAGTGATTGGTAGTGTGTCAAAAACTGGAGCATAGTTTGCTGTGAATGGTTTCAGTTGGGAGATATGAAAGACATTGTGAATCTGAGCTCCAGGTGGCAATTGTAACTTGTATGCCACCAAGCCCACTCTCTCCAGAATCTGGTAGGGACCAAAGTACTTGGATGACAATTTGGGGTAAGGACGATTTGCCACCGAGGACTGAGTATAGGGTTGTAGCTTCAGCAACACCATGTCACCCACAGCAAATGTATGATCTGTTCTCTTTCTGTCAGCATACTGCTTCATTCTGTTTTGGGCTCTGGTCATATGATGCTTTAGAGCTGCCAAATGTAGTTCTCTATTGGTGATCACCAGTCTGACATCTTCAGGTGTGTCATCAGTGATAACAGGAACAACACCCAAATTGGCTTCACATCCATATAGTGCTTTGAATGGGGAACAACCAATGGAGGAGTGGTGTGAAGAGTTGTACCATAGTTCAGCCAAAGGAAGCCAGTTCTTCCAAGTTGTTGGTGCATCTTGCAGGGAGCACCTCAGGTACATTTCCAAGCATTGGTTAGTCCTTTCTATTTGCCCATCTGACTGTGGGTGGTATGCTGTGGTAAGATTTAGATCAATCTTATATGCAGTGAATAGGGCCTTCCAAAAGTTACTGACAAAAATAGTGTCTCTATCAGAGACCACAGAATTGGGCAGTCCATGAATAACTGTGCTATGGTTGTTGCAGTGTAAGGGTGTTTCACTGGTATAAAGTGAGCATATTTGGTTAGTCTGTCCACCACAACTAGTATGGTACTAAAGCCTTTGGATTTTGGAAGCCCTTCAATAAAGTCCATGGATAGGTCTCTCCAGATATCCTTTGGTATTGGTAGTGGATTGAGCAGCCTCATAGGATGAGTATGGCTGTGTTTTGCCTACTGGCATATGTTACATTGCTTGATGAAGTTTTCCACATCCAATTTCATACCTTTCCAGGCAAAGAATTGCTTGAGCCTGTGATAAGTAACAACAATGCCCGAGTGGCCCCCAATAGCACTAGAGTGACTGAAAGATATCAATCTGGTTTGTAATGCAGAGTTGTTGCCAATCCAGATTTTGCCTTTGAACCATATGAGTCCTTTATCTAAAGAAAAGCCTTGTTCATTGGGACTAGCCAGTGCTAACTGTTGCAGAAGGTGTTGAGCTTGGGAGTTAGTAGCATATGAATTCAGAACCTCCTGGACCCAAGCAGGTTGGACTACTGAGACTGCTTGCAAAGCAAACAGATGGGCAACTCTTGAAAGAGCATCAACAACTATGTTTTCTTTTCCTTTGCGGTAGATGATTTTGAAGTTTAGGCCCATAAGCCTTGCCATTGCTTTCTTTTGCATTTCAGAGTGAAGATTTTGCTCATTCAGATATGCTAGAGACTTATGGTCAGTAAGAATGGTGAACTCATTCCTTTGTAGGTAATGTCTCCATTTCTCCACTGCCATAATCAGTGCTAGGAACTCTTTTTCATAAATAGAAATGTGCTTGTTTCTGCCGGACAGTGCCTTGCTGAGGTAAGCTACTGGTTTACCATGTTGCATTAGAACAGCCCCCACTCCATCTTGGCAAGCATCTGTCTCTATGACAAAGGGTTCTTGGAAGTTGGGCAGGGCAAGTACTGGTGTTTGTGTCATTGTCATCTTGACTTTGTCAAATGCTTGTTGGGCTTCAGGGGACCACTGGAATGTCTTTTTGTTGAGCAAGGAGTTGAGTGGTTTAGTGAGTAAGCCATACCCTTTGATAAATCTCCTGTAGTATCCAATCAGCCCTAGGAACCCTCTCAGTTCTGTTACAGATGTTGGTACTGGCCAGTTTTGCATATCTTGAATCTTGTTAGGATCAGTTGAGACACCAGTAGAGGATATAATGTGTCCTAGATAAGAGAGACTGGGTTGAGCAAATGAGCATTTGGATTCTTTTAGGAATAGTTGGTTCTTTCTGAGAAGCTCAAAAACCTCCTGTAGATGCACCATGTGGTCTGCCAGTGTAGGGCTGTAGATGAGGATGTCATCTAAAAATACCAGTACACACTTTCTGAGATAAGGCTGTAGAATATGGTTCATTAAACACTGAAAGGTAGTTGGGGCATTTGTTAACCCAAATGGCATAACACACTTTCTGAGATAAGGCTGATGTGTTTTGAAAGCTGTCTTGTATTCATCTAAAGGATCCATTCTCACTTGATGATACCCTGATTTCATGTCCAGCTTGGTGAAGAATTTAGTACCTGCCAGCTCATCTAGAATTTCTTCAATGATTGGCATTGGGAATCTGTTTTTGATGGTGAGAGCATTTAGTTTTCTGTAATCAACACAGAGTCTCCAAGTACCATCCTTCTTTTTCACTAACAATACAGGGGAGGCAAAAGGGCTCTTGCTGTGAGTAATGAATCCAGCTTGCAGTAGCTCCTGTACTTGTTGCTCAATTTGAGTCTTATGATGAGGAGAATAATGATATGGCTTGCTGTTGACAGGAACAACATCAGGATGTAATGGTATGACATGATCATGGATTCTGTGAGGTGGTAACACACTGGGTGTCTGAAAGATATCCCTGTATTGCAAGATGATGTGCTGAATTTGTTCAGGTACTGGTGCAGATGGTTGAACTTGTTGGTGTTGCTCAACTAAAACAAAAGCCCACACCTCGTTGCCCTTAGCAAATTTATGGGCTTTAGTAGCTGAGATTGTGTTGATCTCTCTAGCTGGGGTATGGAGTCCTTTCAGAGTGATTGATCTCCCATCTTCTGTGAAAGTCATAGTTCTCTGATCCCAGTCAAAAGTCATTTGTGGGTGACCTTCTAGCCAGTCATACCCCAAGATGGCATCATATGGTTGCATGTCCAACACTATCATGTTACTTGTCATTGTATGCCCTTGACAATACCACTTCATGTTGGCTGCCATGCTATCAGTTGTAATTGTGTTGCCATTTCCTAACTGTACTCTTTTAGGCTGAATAGGGCTTAGTGGTATGTTTGTCATCTCAGCAAACTTCTTGCTGACAAAGCTATGTGAGCTACCACTGTCCAGTAGTACTAGCATCACTTTATCTTTGACTTTAGCCCTGAATTTGAGGCATGATATGTTGTCTTTTGTGGTGATAGCATTGATGGACAATTGACAAAATTGTTCATTTAACTCATCTTTTGTGGCTAATGCATTGAGGACTTCATTAGACAATTCTTTGTCCATATCCAGATCATTGACAGCTAAGGCATTAGCTTGGGCCTTGTTTCTGACTTTGCAAACAACCATGTGTCCTGGAACAAATTTTTCCCCACAACTGAAACAGAGGTTATTAGCTTTTCTGTAGTCTCTGAGTTGTCTGTCCTTCCATGAGATGGTAGGTTGCTGGCCTATTTTCCAGTCTTGTTTTTGCTGGTTGAACTGTCTGTAGGAGGCTGCAGACTTGTGTTTGCTTTTTGTTCTGTCTCCTTGCTGTTGCTGAATTTTGGCTAATGTAGCAGCTTTGATGACAGTTGGTGGCATCTGTGACTCCACTGGAACTCTGATGTCTTCCTTGAGGCCTCTGATATATTGCTTGGTGAAGAACATCTCATCAAATCCAGCATGATGCATGCTTACTCCATACTGAAGACTCTAAAATGCAGTAGTGTAGTCTTCAACAGTTGTAATCTGCCTGAGATCCAGCAGTTGGTCCATGTAGGAGCTGTAATCCTCAGACCCAAACTGTTTTTCCACCTCATAACAAAATTGAGTCCAACTCTTGAAAGAGTGGTTCTGTTTAAATGCTTGGTACCACCTGCCTGCATTTCCCTTCAAGTGCACTTTGGCTGCAGTTATCCACATGCCTTCAGGAATGTTGTACATGTCAAAGTAGTCCTTATAGTCATCCAACCAAATTTTGGGATCAGTCCCATAGAAGTCAGGGAAATCCATCTTGGGCATAATGCTCTTAGGCAGCCTTTGTTCCTGGTTTGGTCCCTTGTTGTTGTAATCTTGTTTGCCAGAACCAGAAGCAGTGTGGTCTGTCTTGAGGTGCTTGAAAGCTTTGCCCTTTTCTGGCTTTTGCTGACCTGCAAATGGGATCTCAAAACCCTGTTCTTGGCCAAACAGTATAGAACACATGTCATCCTCATCAAACACTGGGCCAGAATCAAAGTTTTGTGGACCTTCATCCACCGGTGCCTTCTCAGGTTTCCCCAAAGTTGCTCTGGCAATAGCAAGTGCATTAGCTTCTACTGTACGAGCAATCTTGTGCTGTTCTTCAGTATAGGAATCCATGGCTTGGTCTCTGAGATCCATCTGAGCTTTCATCTGGTTCTGAGCATTACTGAGACCGTCCATTCGTGTGAACAATGCATCCAGGCTCTTCTCAAGCTTCTCCCAGCGAGTGTTCTCTTCATCACGACTACGAGTCATGACGCCAAGGATCAAACTCGTCTGCTAGGAAGGCTCAGCCTGCCAACTCCGCTTCGAAGCCAGTTGTGTGGCAGAAAGGTTCGGCCTTGGCCCCCCTGTTGAAGCTGAAAACACAGTCACCGCCGCTTGGGAAAGAGGCAGTCGTCTCGGGATTTTATGCCCGAATTGCTCTGCGCAAGCGCGAGAACAACCTGACAACCTGAACGCTGGACTTTCCCCCGCCTTACGCCGCCGCACACATGATCAATCGGCGAATACTCAGAATTTTACACGCGAACAAGTGCCGCGCAACCCTAATCTGCGATCAATTGGTGCTAGATGAAGTAAAGGAGTGAGCTTGGTGTACTCACTCTGGTTCCCGCCGCCGAACCGCAGTTTGTCGATGCCGAACCCCAGTCGAACATGTTGGAGGCGCCACCGCCGGCACCCGGTGCTCGATGTCGTTTGTCGATGGCGAAGTGCTGGGCGCGGTCGTGAGGATCCGCGTCAAGCTGCGATGGTGGTGGTGGTGGTGGTGGTTGCGGGTATTGTCCCCGCCGCCCCTCTTCACTTGCGTCAGCGCCGAGCAGGAAGCTCGCCGAGGACGGAGTAGCTCTGGTACCACTGTAACGCCCCCTGGGCCTCGCTCGTCGCCGGCGGAGGCGTGAGATGCAGAACAACGGACACACATAGGATTTTGCGACAAAGAAGCCGGCCGGGCAAACCCCCGAGCCTTGGCTCCGAACTGAATGTCTGAATTTCGATGTCCCCCTCTCTGTTCGCGAGTTGGGTTATTACAGGATGGCCTTTGGCCAAAAATACGCCTTCCAGTTACACAAACGTAAACGTAAACTAGAAGCCTACAGTACGCCTTTCGGTAGAAGACTCCTTGATGGCGCGGTTGCTTCCTGTAGCCCGTCACGCTGTTGCCGCCGTGACACCAACCAGCCAACCTATTATAATGTGACTCCTGTTATGTTTTGACTTGTACACATACGCAGCTCAATGAGAAGTATTTGGGGCTGCGTGTCCATATTAGAAAATCAAGGAAATCAGTCTTTGAATATATCAAGCAAAGGATTTGGGCTCGAAATCAAGGATGGCAGGAGAAATTATTATCCAAGGCGGCAAGGCGGGAAAAGAAATTCTCATCAAGGCGGTTGCTCAAACAATCTCAACATATGCCATGTCATGCTTCGATATGACAAAGGGCCTATGCGATGAGCTGAGTTTAACAGTTGGTTAATACTGGTGGATCCAGCAGGATAAAGAGAATAAAATTCATTGGGTTGAATGGCAAAGAATGACGAGATCAAAGGCAATTGGTGGATTGGGGTTCAGGGATCCACACGCTTTCAACTTAGATATGCTAGCAAGGCAAGGATGCCACCTTCTCACCCAACTTGATACATTGTATAATCGAGTTATGCAAGCCAAGTACTACCCTGATGGTAGACTCCTGAATACGGAAACAAAGGATGGCATTTCACATACTTGGCGCAGCATACTAAAAGGAGTGGAGATCCTGAAAGAATGGCTAATCTGGAGAATAGCAGATGGAAGTTCAGTGGTAAGACCCATGGATGTAACACCCAAAATTTGTTTTTCATTAAATAGATTTAAATTTGATTTATTTATGTATTTTGTGAGCATTGAATTTAGCACATTAGTAATTTTTATTAAAATAAAATCAACTATAAGACCTAACTACATGTTGTGCATTCATGCTGACTATTGTGTTTTTATTTGATGAGTAGTTTTGCTTCAAATTCAAAGCTATTTGAATTCTATTTGAAAATTTCTTTGGAAAAACTTTAAAAATAAAAAGAAAGAAAAGATCTCCCCGCTTTTGGCCCGGCCCAGCTTCGCCCAGCCTGCTCCTCCCTTTTCCAGTGCGCAGGCCTAGCACCTCGGCCTGGTGGTCCAGCACGTGGCCCAAACGGCCAGCCCAGCGCGCACGTCCTCCCCCATTCTCTCACTGCCGCCCGTGCCCACGCGCCAGCCCCTCCTCCTTCCTCTCGCCGTGGCCGAGGCGACTCAACCAAGCGGCCACCAAATCTCGATTCTCTCAGGATTCCCTGCATAACGCGCCAACTAAGCCTATAAAGCTCCGTGCCTCTTTCTCACGCTCTCCTTTTTTTCCCATCTACGTGCTCTGGAGCCGCCCTAGCCACTGATACCGTCGATTTGGGTCTCGGCTACGAGCTAGCTTGAACTGCCGCCACCAAGCTCGCCTACTACCCCTTCTCGGGCCTTGATTTTGCCCTAGCTTAGCTCGCCTCCTCCTTCTCGACCTCCCGATACTTTTATTTTGTTCTTAGGTGCTCGAAATCGCTGTTTTGGGGAACTCCGGTGAGGAGTTTAACAGCGGCAATGGTGCCGCCACCGTGGAGGCTCGCCGCTGGCCGACACGCCCCCTGGTTTGGATATCAGTCGTCGGATTCAAGATCAAGGGCCAAGATTAGAACTTACCCTTTCGGACGTCTTTTTGTTAAAGAGCCCCTCTCCTTTTCGCTATTTGAAAACGCAGTCCAAGGCGCCACCCTGGTCTATGCTTTTTGACTTTGAAAACGTATTTCACCTCAGTATAACTCAAAATACGCCTTTAGTATTTACAAGATTGCCACTGATTTTGTTTAGCTTATAAAATGTTCATTTTAACTCCGATTTGATCCATTCAAATTGCATTAGATTCGTATTCGCGTGAACCACGTGTTGGTATCACTGGTTCACTAGTTTGCAACATTTTAATTTTGAGGTCCTATTTAATTAAGGGCGAATTGGCTGTGGGACATGCAGAATGGTGACTATTTGCTAGCGGACACTAGGAAAAATTAAATTGCTCGAAAACACTCCGTTTCTTGTCAAATTTTCTGGCGGACACTACGTCTAATCAAACATTATTATAAAATAGATATAAAATCATATAAGTGCTAGAAAATTATACTATAATTTTTTTTACACTCTACATGATGTGAACTATAGTGTAAAAATATTGTTTAGTATTTTTAGTATCTTACTAATATATTAACTAATTAACCATGGCTATCTTTGTCTATTTATGAAGAGGGGGCAAAATGGTCATTTTACTGCAAAACAATATTTTTACACTATAGTTCTCATCATGTAGAGTGTAAAAAAATTATAGTATAATTTTCTAGCACTTACATGATTTTATATCTATTTTGTAATAATGTTTCATTTGACGTAGTGTTCGCCAGCAAATTTGACAAGAAACAGATTGTCTTTGAGCAATCTAATTTTTTCTAGTGTCCGCTGGCAAATGACCACCATTCTGCATGTCCCACAGCCAATTCCCCCTTTAATTAATTACTTTTCTATAGAAAATCTTAGAAATTTCATAACTTCTCTGTTTTAGCTCTGATTTTTGTGATCTTTATGTCTGTGCGAACCTAGTGATGCATACAATGTTTTTGTAAACTTTTGCTAATGTTTTGCTACTATTGGTGTACTGTTCTAATTATAGCTTTATGTGCTTCGTGTATGATTGGCTCCGATTGCTTGTGTGTTGCTGATTGATGATCGAGTATAGACGGTGAGCAGTACGCTGGTGAGCAACATCAATACTTTGACGACCAGCAGGAGCAGTAGGAATGTTTTGATCAAGACAAGTATAACTTGAGATTATCTTTGTTACCTATACATTCTTAATTATATAAGGATTCGAAGGACATAGGTGACAACACAAGGTGGTCATCACCCCCGCTAAAGTGGGAAAAAAAGGCAGAGTTAAATCCCTAATCTACTTCATGCGGGAGCAGCTAACCTTTGGGCACATTTTTAGGCATGGCATGTCACATAGGGAAGACGCTAGAAGTTGGGGGAGGGTAGTTCGGGACCTCGGCACCACCACGGCTACCATCTTGCGTGCTTGACGGGAACCAGTTGTCCAGAGTGCGCTCACCAATGGGTTGTGCAGTCTCATACCTCCTTATGTAGTTGTGGTTGGGAGGCCACCACCATGCCAGATCTGGCGAAACCAAACGCCGCACAATTGTGGCGAAGGTCACCTGATGCTCTAGTAGAAATAGAGAGAAGGGGGAAGAGAGATGAGGCAACCTCTCGTAGGGGCCATGGCTAGGCAGAGGAATGCCCGTAGAGGCGCGCACACGGACACGCGAGGGGTGCATTGGTGGTCGGGAGAAGAGAGAAAGAAGAGTGAGGAATGAAAGGCCTCAGGGCTTCGGGCCATTGGAGGGGGCTCTCTGTAAAATCACGAGGAGCATTCCATAAGTAAACGATTGAATGGGATTCGCTTGGGCAACGAAATCAAGTGCGAGTCCTCTTTTCTTTTTTATTGAATTACCTAATTCATTTTCTTTTGACTTTTGGATTTTTGGATATTTTTTTATTTGATTTGGCATTATTCAACAAGAAAAAAATTCGATAAATTCCAAATGAGTCTTGTCCAATTTTTTCTTCTTCATGTCAGATTGAATTTCACATGACTTGGGGATTTGACTTGGACTGCGAGTTTGTATCCGTAAAACTGGAGGTCTTTTATATAAAAAAATGGGCAGCGACAGATGTCGGCTTGTAGATGAGCCACGGGTCCCAAAATGCTCTCATGCGTGCAAACTAGAGTGACTTTTAATCAACCCCAATGATTGGCTGTATGCTGTTGAAAAATAGAACATAGCTCAGTGTAATGACTTGGAGAAGGTGCTATACGCTTCTAGACAGTTACAAGGAGTAACACAGACTTGGCGGGAATCTTACCAGGCTGCTTGTCCTAATAATGCTCCCGCCATCACTTGGTATGAATTTTGTAGAGATTTTAAGGCACGCCATATTAATAAGGGAATGATAGAACTTAAGCAAGAATAATTTAGATCACTCAGAATGGGATCTCGATCTATTACAGAATATTATGATACTTTTGAACAGTTAGCACGCTATGCTCCCAATGAGGCTAGAGAAGGGGGCTCTATATTTATGTGTTGCAGAATATCATGATATATTTTCTTTTGAACAGTTAGACTACGTATTATGTGCCATGGGAAAGGGGCTCTACATTTGCCTGCCGAGTGAATCTAATGGCCCTAACTTGTTAGATAAACCTTTGAAAAGCTTCATAGGGTATGTTTGGTTGAAGTCCAGGTGTGGACAAAGCTGAGCTACGTCAAGAAATAATGGATGTTTTGTTCCTTGTTTTGGGCTTGGGGCATAGCCAGGACGAGCCGACCGTACTGCGTTAGGCTGGCCAACCTTGAAAGACCGAATCGGTCGTCCCAACTCAGCCCGGCTCTAGCCAGCCCCCTCCTCCTTTCTCATCACCGCACCTTCTCCTCACCGTGCCTTGCCGGTCGCCGATCCTCCCTATTCTCTAGGCTCGTGCCGATCGCCGAGAGGAGGCAACGACAAACTGCACCGACGCCTACACCACCTGCGGCTACAGCGACTATGCTGCCGCCCAGAAAAATCCCCCTGCGGGGGCTGCCGCAAAGTCGACGGCCACCATGAGGCCATGGCGCTACCGCATGGATCCACTGTGTGTTGCCCTACTGGCCGGGGAGTGTGGCGCGAGGGAGGAGATCCCCCTGCGGGCGCGCCAGTGAGCTCCATCCCAGGATAGCACGGCGCAAGCTATGGCTCCGTCCGTCCTTCGTCCTTGATCGAGCTCTGCGCCGTCCATCCATCCGTGTAGCCAGCGTGACTGAGCTCCGCACTGTCCATGGGTCAGCGCGTGAGCTTTGCGCCGCTGGCCTCCATACGAGCTCCGCCATCCTCGCAGCCCCAGCCCCGACAACCCCCGCTCCAATCAAGATCCACGCCACTCCATGGCAAGCAGCAGCAGCAGCACACATGACCATAGCAAGGGGGCGGAGGAAGAGCACTGCAAGGGCCATGGAGATGGAGAGGAGCACTGCGACCATGGGATGGAGGTTCTGCGACTGTAGCCATGGCAAGGGGCAGGAGGAGGAGCACCACAAAGACGTGGATGGGGCATGCAAGCTAGTGTTGGATGTGCTCGGCGAGGAGGAGGATAGCAGTGAGGTTCATGCCCACCGATTGTTTGACAGAATACCTCAAAAAGGGGTGAACTCACCCTCTCAAAGAAAATGTGACTCTATACAAAGCAAGCCATACAACCAAATAAACATGTCTATAGCCAGGCTAACACAATGCAAACAACCAAACAACTGTGAATTGGCTTAGTTAGAGCAGGCTAAGGCTAGCCTATCTTAGTTTTGCTAGCCAGACTTGTTTAAGAAACGAACCAAACACACTCATAGTGAACCCTGTCGGCCTCTTTGGGGTTAAGAGGCTCGCAACCTCATGCGAAGGGGTAAATTACGACTCATGGATAAAGATGTATAATCTCTACAGAGTGTTTAATAAACTGGTATACTAGTCGTGCCCACGGACACGAGCGATCTTGGAGACATTGACATTAAAGATGATGATGCTTGTTATGTTAAGATGTTCATTTATTTATCATTTATGCTTTGAGATAATTATACTTACATTGATCATGTGGTTATGTAATTATATGCTACCTTGTTGTTGCTACTACTTGGTAAATATGATACATACTTAAAAGCTAAAAGCAGTTAAACTAACGTCAACTATTTGAGCCTCAAGAACCCCTAGTTATACTTGTTGAGTATGAAATATGCTCACCCTTTCTATTTCACAACACCTCAGGATGTGCTACCGAAGATGACTGGAATGAGGACTATCGTAATGAGTACTAGGCTTGGAGTCAACCAGTCGACGTTTGTCCCTATGTGGTGCTTCCATTGAGAGTTTATCTATTAGTATTACTAATATTGTATAAGACTATGTGTTGAATATTCATTCGTTATGTAATAAATATTGTGATGATATTATTTGAGATTTATCAACTTATGTGTGTGATGGTTTCTGGGGTGCACATGAGTCTTTTATACATCATATTTCATCTTTGAAATTTCGATGTGACAATGGATCCCAAAAGGTGAAACCAGAAGAGTTATCACACAAAGGAATGGCTCGATTCTCACCAAGGTAGCTGACCTACTCGACCCAGGTACAAGAAATTAGGACACTCAGCTGATTCAGGACATTTTTGTGAAAGAAGATGCAAATATTATCTTGTCAATTCCTATATTTGATGATATGAAAGACATGATAGCCTGGCATGCCAACGCAAAAGGATGTTTCTCTGTAAAAGCAGCATATATGGTAGCAATCAAGAGGCAGGACCATTTAAGAAATACTGACACTTCATCCTCAAATTCCCAGCAAGGCAATATATGGTAGAACATTTGGAGGTTGAGAGTAACAAATAATATTAAAATGTTCTTATGGAGATTAGCCCTTAATAATCTCCCTGTCAAAATGAACATAGCTAGCTAGGTGAGGGATAAAATTTGTATTTGTCCAATGTGTTGGCATCTCGATGAGGACTGTGGGCACCTCTTTTTCAAATGCAAAAGTGCAAAGCAGGTTTGGAGAAGTATGAATCTGGAAGATGTGAGATTAACATTGGCAGGTTGGCTATAGAAGTAATGGATGACATCCTAGCTCTCAAGGAAGAAATAAAATCGAAAGTAGTCATACTGTGGTAATAAATCAAATCAATAGGGAAGCCGAAGATCCACTAAACAAATCTGCAGCTTAATTACATATCATTGTGTCAACATGGAGGAGCAGAAACTATCTTCACCTCCCCCACCTCCCAGGACTTCATTCCAAAAACAAAAATGGCAGCCACCACCACATGTACATGATAAATTGCGATGACGCATTTATGTAGGACACCAAAAATGGAGGCTGGGAATGTATCATTCGAGATCATAATATTCATAAAGGTGGATTCATGGCTGCCAAGGCTGGATCTTTGCATCACGTATCAAATGCCCTTCATGCTGAAAGTTTAGCATGTTTAAATGGGCTACAACATACCTCTTCTTGGCATGCAGAGTGTGCTTCTGGATACTGATGCTCAAATTTTGGCTTTGGCTTTAACATCTACTAGCTGGGATCTTTCTGAATTGGGGATGATCTTCAGAGAGATGAAGACTAGTATGAACTTCGATTTCCTTTGCTGTAAAATCTCTATGTGCTCCAGGGATTGTAATTCAATTATTGCTGATGTATTAGCCTCCTATGGAGCTGTCTTAGATGCTGGTTAGTGTACTCTGTGGCTAGACCAGCAAGCACTGAACTTTGTATTATCAATGGTTTCTGGCGAGTTGCCAGGAGCTCTTTAATCTATGGAAACATGTTTTCCATTTCAAAAAAAAGTCCAAGTCCTAACCATCCTTGTAGCAGAAATACCATCCTTTTGTTTGGATGCTTAGTTGGACACCTTGTTTGACATGTTGGGGTAAACTCTTTGAGCTGAAAGTTACATCTATGGAAACATGTTGAAGATACAAATTGTTAAAAATAATCACAGCTAAGATTCTAGTTATATAGGAAGATACTTTTTTTTTGAATTTAGCCTTGCAATCACATATGGCTAGTTATATTAATAAGGATTTACACAATAATGTTGCTGCCTTTCTCTATCATGCCATTAACTCTCTAGCATAGTGCCTTCAAACCATAATCCTACGAGTGCAGCCCTATCATTGTCCGTGCTACTATATACGTATTCGTTTTTCTTGAAAGTAACTATTGAACTCAAGAAAAAAAAATTGGCCTGAAGGGTTAAGACTACCCCTTAGTATTCCAAATAAAAGACATTCTCATCAGGCCGAGAAAACCCCTAAACCCCCACTCCACCCTACCATGATGGCTTTCCGTCGCCTAAGTGAGAATTGGGTTCCCCAACACCCCCCAATGTTTTGGATATGGGACGGACGAGGAGATTTTTAACCTCAGCCTGAAATTCGCTCCCAGGACCCAGGATACTTGACCAACTGGACTACAGGCCCTTTGGCTGAACTCAAGAAAAGGCAACAAAAGAAGTAGGCTTTGGACAATGAAGGTCGCAGGTGCACTGTATATGTATTGATTTATTATCTGTGTCAATTTATTTTTATCTTGTGATGCTTCCAAGCGAAGCTGCAAAAATAATGGCGACGATGATGTATAGTTGTCAATTCAACACTGGAAATTTTAGTAAATTGTACCCCGTGAAAAACATCTTTTCGAAAGATAGTTTTGACATCTAAATTCTTAGGATTTAGTGCAAATTATGAACTAAATCCTAAAAATTCCTAGACCATTCTTTGCCTGCCAAACAGGGCTGTGGACTTTAATTTAGGCCAAAGTGCCAAACAAGACGTTTGTTGATCCATAGAAAATTTGCATTGGATCCATAAAAACATAGATTGATCTAATCATTATTGGCGCAACAATTTCTCAGAAATAATGTATTATTTGAACAACATAGGCACAATTATCTCAGCTACTCTTTTGCACTACCAGGATACTTATCCTATATATGTTAGCCTTATTCAAGTCCTCAACATGGTAGTACTATAGCTAGTTATAGCTTTGTGACCATGCTGCTAAAAAGTGGTGCTGTCTTTTTGTGACTGCCTTAAGCCATGCATGATCAATGTGCACAGCATCTTTTTTTTTGAAAGACCCTGTTACTTGGCTTTGTATCTATACCTAGTAATAAAAATGCAAAATTTTCCACCCCTATTTTTTAGTCTGTCTTTCCTTAACTACCACATATTAAATTAATTAAATTGATATCAAGATATCTCAACCGATCGAGACATCCTAGCCGGACATGCACCATCAAGTACCATATTGCATATTGCCTGCATCTGTCCATTTCAAGACGAGTCATGTCATCATCCAACATATGTTCTACGCAAGTTTTTTTAGCCCGTTCCTCTGTGCCTTTTTTAACTGTTTCTTTTTCTATATCTCCTATTGTGTTTTTATGTCTTTTTGTTTTTCTTATAGACATAAAAATAAATAATATAATATAATGTTGTGGGCCTTTCAACCATTAAACCTCCTATAATTTCTATGAAACAAAGATTCCAAGCACTAGGTTGTGTTGTAGTTTAATCAACGCACGTGGCAAGCACGGAGAGCACTACCTCTTAAAAAAACTTAATCATATTAAAATCTAGATGAGCAAATTAAATCATAAATGAATGTTTTAAACAACTTGTTGTTCAATCCATTATAAATAAATTAACTCTGCAATCACTAATAAGGACTAATCTCCATATTAACTATAGCAGCATATCTATTTCTTATAGATAGCACGAAAAATAAAGGTATGATATATTTAGGTGTAAATATTTCTAACCTTTGAAATAGGAAAAATATATGAAGGTTGTATTTTAAATTAATACATGCTTAATAGAGTATTTTTCATATTATTATCTTAAAGCAAAAACTGTGAGGAGATCCACTTCATTTTATAATTTTTAGAAATTAAGATTGGCCAAAGTTTTTAGAACTCCGTATGGTATTTTCATATTATTGCCACATTAACTTATATTAGCTATGGTTATTATAAAATAAGTTATAGCTTTTAAACATTAAAGAAATGGTACAACATAAATGAATATGTATCATGTCATTGTTTTTCATAAATCTTTTGTTGTTCTTCCTATTGCAACGCAGTGTGTCGGCGTCTGGACTCGTGGTCTAGACACAAACGAGTATAAGTTTGCGTGACTACCCAAGCCCGGATGGTGATGCAAGTGAGACACAGAGGGTTTATACTGGTTCGGGCCTGGAATGCCCTACGTCCAGTGAGATCGGAGGTCTGTATAGCCTTGCACCCAAAGGTGCTTGTAGTAGG
>Ga0182004_10000600_pt1 | contig 22935 bp, 25 predicted proteins | sample Sormic07211540_1_FD_120479 | JGI IMG/M metagenome (GOLD analysis project Ga0182004, IMG submission 120479) | Endophyte microbial communities from Sorghum bicolor roots, Mead, Nebraska, USA - 072115-40_1 MetaG | ecosystem: Host-associated > Plants > Roots > Unclassified | place: USA: Nebraska...
ACGCTAAATCTATATTTACCGATTCACTGTCTGACGCGGTAGATATCCATATTTAACGTCATAATATCTGACGCTAAAACCCTGCACAGCGTCACTCCATCTGACGCAAAAAATTTAAGTGGGTCCCATAGGTTGATAAAACTTACTAGTGTCACCATAGGTTTCTTTCCTTCTCCACATTTTCATAGACATGTTTCAATGAGTTGGGTAGAACCCTCCCAAACTCATCCATGTATAATCTTATCCCTTTTACTTTTTGCATGATGTCATATTGGCTTCAGAGATCCTAATGAGAAGGTGTTCCAAGTTGAGCTTACTAAGGAGATATTCTAAGAATATCAGGATCCTTTTTGCATGACATTGTTGCTATCTAACTTATTTATACATGATATGAATACAAGCTTTTAATCAAATTGAATTTATTATAGCTCTAGCACTTGCCTTTGATTATAATTCAGAAATGTCCATCTCATTAACTTTGGAATAGGGAATACCTGAATAGGTTGGACCTTTACGATGCAAAATTTCTGGACTTTTATGGTGTATGGAAAGTCGAAGCTTACCTACAAGGAAGCTTTGGTAATTTGAACCCTGCATCATAGCAGCTGTACGTTGTAGTGGGTTAGGCTATTTATGACAAGGGCACCACCCAGTCATTGTCTATGTTGAATGGCATGTTCAGCCTCTACTCAAGCAGTGTGTGTGTGTGTGTGTGTGCACGCGCGCACGCTCAAGCGTGTGTGTTTGTGTCCTGAACATATATAAAACAAAAAAAAACTCTTCTGCACAGTTTCTTGATAAAATTTAAATTGTAAAATGATTTTGGACACAAGAATACACAACTATACAATAAATGTATGATGCACTGCTTCAGGGTTGTGTCCTGTTCTTGAAGGCCAAGTATCAATTATGATGCAAGATGCACTGATCACTGCTTACCAAAAATCATGTAAGCAAAAAGCATAGCAGAGAAGAATGGTCTCAAACTGTTTACCAACAGCAGATAAAACTTACTAGTCTCACCACAAGTTTCTTTTCTTCTCCCCATTTTCATAAAAATATTTCAATGAGCTTGGTATAACCCTCTAGAACTCATCTATTTGTAATCTTATCGCTTTCACTTTTTGCATGATGTCATGTTGGCTTTAGAGGACCTAATGAGAAGGTGGTCCAAGTTGAGCTCACTAAGGTGATATTATGAGATCATCAGTAAATATATATTCACAATGTTGATAACTTGTGAGAAAGATAAATCTTTACGTTCAATAGTAGCATCATCTCTAGCTTTGTGTATCTTCGCTAAACACTAGCCTTTATGGTGGATCTGTCGCCGATGGGGGTTGGTGCGAGTGTGGCAGCAGAATATGGGGGCTGAGGTCGAGGACGCGCCATCCTTAGTTGTTCTTGGGCATTCCGACCGTGGCCTGCTTCACGGCAGTGTCCATTGGTTTCCTGGTCATGCCCTATCCCCACAGATGACGATGCTGATGACTTGGGCAGTGGCACCGGCACATTCATGTCCTGCACCTTGGGCATGCGTCCGCTCCCACACTTCAGCGGTGCGTCGAGGGCGTTGGACAAAAGTAGTTGTTCTTGAGGAAGATGAGCTCCTGGGACTCCATCATGTGTGCTAGGTGCGCAGTCAGCAGCGACACGTGCGCGGAGGGAGCTCGCCATACTTGCCCTCCATATACGTGCAGATGGCCAACTTGTTCGACCCATTCTTGTCACCGAGGCCCTCGATCGCTGCTAGGGCCATCTGCAGCAGGAACACGCGCTACAAACACGCCACAACGCCCATTGTTAGCTCACTCCATTTTGCATCAGCCACAACTACACATAAAAAGAAACCTTTTTTGTCAATTAGAACAGAAACCACCAAGGAACACACATCGAGCATGGCAGCATCCTGAATCCTGCTAAGTTTGAGCACTAGACAATTTTAGAGAGCCGTGCCCACCATGCCGCTTTCGTTGTGTTAGAGAGACGAGCGAGGGTGGCGGAGGAGTGTGTTTGGTAGTCGGGAGAAAGAGAGGGACGGTGTGCCACTCGAGGCTGAGGGTAGCACAGCTGAGTCATGATGGTGGCTAAGTGTGAGCTAGGGTTTCAGTGTTTGTTTATATAGTCAAGATGACAATGGTGTGGATTAGTAGTCTGGCCTGATTTATAGAGGTGGACGACTAATAAATGCCTGTCTCCATAAATAATTTACTGAGATGGGTATTTTTTACCACCTTCGCAAATCGATTTTCTGAGGCGGACATTTTTTATGGATTTCGTAGATAAAATGCCTCAATTAATGTTTGGTCATTGCCTCATAAAATCATTTGTGGAGTAGTGCAATAGGTCCGCACTTCACTTTGTCAGATCTTATTGGCTGCAACCAAAGAGCCTTCAAGCCAAGTATATGAAAAAGAAAAGGCTTCTTTAATTCTAACTGCCAAGGATCTTCTTAATTTTGGAAAGGGCTCCCAATTAACCGTTGCGACCACCATAAGCAGATTGCCTCCTGTTTTAGTCATGATTTACGTGGTGACCTTTTCTATTTAGGCCTTGTTTAGTTCGTGAAAAGAAAAATTTCGCGATACTGTAGCACTTTCGTTTGTTTGTGATAATTATTGTCTAATCACAGACTAACTAGTTTTAAAATATTCGTCTCGTCAATTTCGACCAAACTGTGCAATTAGTTTTTATTTTTATCGATATTTAATACTCCATGCATGTGTCTAAAGATTCGATGTGACGGGGAATCTTGAAAAATTTTGGGATTTTAGGTGGAAGTAAACAAGGCCTTATTTATCATCAAATGTCTGGCATGGGCACTATTGGCCTCAGGCTGACCAGGGCACGGAGCTTAAAACCCCATCTTGGCCCATACACATGTGTGTGTGTGTGTGCGCGCGCGCGTGGCCCGTGATTTTGAGCAGCATACAGGACACACATCTGTGTGCGTGCACATCTGTGTGTGTCTCCTAAACATATATAAAACAAAAAGCAATCCACACATTAAAGTTTCTCAACATAAATTAATTTGTAAACTAGTTTCAGACACAATTATATGAATTGTTCTTCAAGCAGATCGAACGTCGTACCTTGACATCGAAGCAACAGCTGGCGTTGTTGTGTATTTGCATTTTCTCTAGAGTCAGAATTCGAGCATCACCCAGTTTGGTCTTGGATAATAATCCCCTTAGGACCCTGACCATACTAGAATACCAGTGCTTTCTTCATCCTCATAAGTAGAATACTTGTGTTTTCTTCCCCCACTGACTCCAGTTCCACCACCTCCAGAAGCAACATCTATCCAATTAATTGAAAAATACTTTGCCCTTGCCTATTGCCTTCCAATAGCTGTCCTTGGTGGCACGGTTTGCGCTCATGCCCATGAAGTGTTTCATGTCCCTTTCGTTAAAACAAATTGCCCTCATTCTCCTCCATCTTCGCTTTACCTAACTATTGATTAATTTCTAGCAAGTGAAAAAACACCAGATCAGTTGAGCTAACTATGTGTGGGTGTGTGTGCGCATGTGCGTGTGTGTACAATGCACTTATTATCGTTTCTTACATGTTTCTTACCTTGGGCAGGAATGGTTGCTTCTGGTCGACAAATGCCTTCCTAAGTACCGATCGACTTCTCTATTCTTCTGAGAGAATTGGTGATACTGTTTGAAAACAGTGGTACCATTAGCCACTTAGGATTAATGCTCATTACTTCATTGGTAACCTCCTTGTCCAAGAAGGGCACGCGAGCCTCGATCAAGGCCCTAGGCGGATTTATATTGTCTTCTTGACTCTCATTTATTTATACTATTTGAGAGGCAGCTTCAAGCAAATTGTACTGCCATTGAAACAAGTGAATGCGATGGAGGCAAAAATACTTCAGGCCATTCACTTTAATCCATAACTTTTCCATGCTCATGTACAAACTGCAAACCAATAGGTTGGCACTGCACTTGTCAGTTCTTGTTGGCTGCAACCAGAGAGCCTTCATCAAATATTATTCAATCCTAGACCAATACAAATTCATCTAGCGTGTAGCTGAGCTTCACTCGTGAAAAGGGAAATTCCTAAAGGTACTGACCATGGTGTACATCCACTATCAAAATAGTGGAATTATCCTAGTGTTTTTAAGTAGTAATAAAACACTATCACTAGTCATAGCATATGAGAATCTCACTAGGAGGTATTTAGTAGGAAAATATTTAAACTAAATTTTAAATGCCAAGACACTAGGACAAGCCCACCTCACTAGGAGAAAAATAATATTCTGGTTGTGATCTCGAAGGTGTTAGGCACTCTTTCATGGCCATTCCTCCTTGAGGTGCTATAGGCAAGAGGTTACTCTAGTTGTTAACTTGTTCGCGTAGTTGGATTGCAGCGCTACTATCCAAATCAACCTCTCAATAGTCAACCATGACTATTATTAGATAAACATCTGCATGGTGTATTGCTTGAGAAGGAGCTTCAAGAAGATTATACTCTTGTGGAAACAAGCAAATGCGAGGGAGACCAATCACTTTCATCTACAACTTCGCCAAGCTCATGTCCAAACTACTTTTGAACAGGTTAGTGTTTGCATATTCCAAGGTATTTTATGGAGACAGACATTTTGTCTACAGAGGCAATCAAGATTGTCCATCTCATAAAATCGATTTACAGAGACAGTAAAAAATGCCGGTCTTGTAAAATAAATTTAAGGAGGCGCCAAAAATCAATTTATGGAGGCCAGCCTCTTTCCAAAAATAGAGGCCATTTTCGGAGGTGGACCTCTAAAATAGGCCCATAGCCCTACCGATAGCCCATCACTATTTTCAGATATAAAAGTTATACATAGGGTTCTTGTCTCTCACTTTTGTCTCCCCATGCTCAGCAGAGCGGCCATCTCCTCGGTGCGTCATCTCCACCTTGCTTTCTCCCTGCCTCCACTCTCTCCCTTATCATGCTACTAGCGGTGGAGGTCGCGACACCCGCATCTCATTGTTGGTGGTGGAGCTCGTGCAGCTGGAGGTGGAGCTTGCGTGTCCCAGGCAGATCCAGTAAGTCCCATCCTGAGCGGGCAACTAGCAGCAGTGGATCCGGCGAACCCCACCCCAAGCGGGCAGCTGGCAGTGGAAATCTACCAAGCCCCACCCAGAGTGGGAAGATAGCAGCAGCGAATCCTGCGAGCCCCACCCCTAGTAGGAAACTGGTAGTGGCAGATCTGACGAGTAACTCCCCGATTGGCAGATCCAGCGAGCCCCACCCCAAAGCAGTGGATCCGCACGGCAGCGCCCCTTCCCCACCCACAATGGTGGACTCAGAGAGCGGCGGATCCGTGCTCCCACCTGTAGGCGTGGACCGTGCTCCTGACACTGACTACTGGCGTGGCCTGGCCACCGTGGCCTCCCCTACTGCCACTACCTGATTTTCTACACATTGCTTTTACTATGTATCTAGACATAGTGTAAATCTAAGCGCATAATAAAAGCAAATATCTAGAAAAGTCAAACGTCACAGAATTTAGAACGGAGAGAGTATGTATTAGATATTAGACTTTACAACAGATCCTATCAATTTTCTTGTGCATAGCAGCAAAAGAAGACGGCTTCAAAAGGAGACATACCTGTCCTAATCGACCTAGACGATTGCACCACCAATTAATTTCTTAAGGAGCAGCTGCGCCTGTTCAAATAATTAAGATGCGGAGATGAGAAACATAATATGTACAAGAAAATCTGACAAAAAAAATACTTTCTAGGAGAGTGAGACCGGATCAAAACTGTTGTAATTTTAACCAAAGAGTTCACCAATTGACAAATGATTCAGCAGTTTAGGCACAGTTAAAAACAAACTGAAGATAAAAATTGTTATCCATTATGCATAACGGTAGTACGGTACATCTAAATTGATAGCTATGTATATGCATTCGAGAAAAAAACTCATGATTTACTATAGCCTGCACGTGCAGTTTTTGAACCATCCGGCTGCACACTCCAATTTTGGAAACAAAATATTGTAGTTGCCAAAAAAGGAAAAAGAAACATATCTAGAGTTCATGGACTCTGACGCCCTTGCCCCCGCCGCCAACCACCGCCCCGCCGCAGGCACTCGACCTAGCTCGCGCTAGAGCTACTGCGAACCCAAGTGCCCTTGGCAGCCGCCCTCTCCCCCCTCCATCTTCTCCAGCTCTGGCGAGCTCGCCCGCCGCCATCTTCTCTAGCTCCGGTGAGCCTCGCTCTCCCGCCCCAATATGGCCTGACCGCCCTACTGCCGGTAGCTCCCCTAAGCCGCCCATCGACCATTTCCACTGCTTGGACTACCTGCCTCCCCTCGGTTAGCCATTTTATACCCACCGGATTTGGAGAAGAAGGGATTGCTCGTTGGAACCCTAGCCCAATCTAGGAGGAGAGAGGAGAGAGGAGAGAGAGAGAGAGAGAGAGAAGGCCTACCATACCTGGTCCCACTACCACCGGATCTGGCGGATCCACCGCTGCCGCTAAATCTGGCACCACCACCATGACATCCACCATTGCCACGCACAGGTGGAGGCGGTGGGGCATGGGCGTGGATGTGAGGAGGCTATGGGACGCAGTCATGGGCCACCAGAGCTCGCCCAGAATGGATCCGTTGGCATAAATGTGCAACACACACACAAAAAAGAACCATGTTTGGCCTACCTTTCATCATAAAGGAAAACTATGCTAGAGGGTATAGGTACTTGAGTCGTCTTAGTCCTTCATTATGCATCTGTCCATGTGCTGCCATATATCATAAAACAATCCACTCATGTGTAGAATAGCCCACAACAGAACAAAGATAAAGAATGGAACCCAGAGCTTCAAGCAGATTACAAAAAGTCTTCTACAAGAAAGGTAAGCATCAGAAGAAGAAAACTTATCAATCCCAGAGTATGCAACATTTCTTTGTGACCTAATAAACCAATTTAATTGAGCATTAATAGAGCATAAAGAATAATTCTTACTTGCAACTAGCTGCAAAGAACTTCTAGCTTGAACATATGTTACAGAAACAAGAAAGATATTTTTGAAATGGATGAGGCAAATGTAAACAATATGCAACATTTGTAAGATAATGAAATGTGTGCTAGCTCAAAAGACCTGTTCGATGAGAGCTACTTTTAATGGATTCATTAGGGATATCCTCACCACATCTACACATTCAAGTTGTACAGTGCACTACTTCAGGGTTGTTTCCTATTCTCAAAGGTCAAAATCAATGATGATGTAGGTTGATCACCTTATGAAAAAACCTGCAAGCCAAAAAATACAAAACAGATAAGAATGGTGTCAAACTTTCTTCATCAGCAGATATATTCACAATGTTAATAACTAGCGAGCAAGATAAATCCGTACCTTTGGCTCTAGCATCATCTCTATCTCTGTTTATCTTCTCCACAACACTAATGTACTCTTAACTTTTTTGAGTGGAAAGTACACTTACATTTATTCAAAGTTGTTTTTATCGAAATGTTGATCAAGCATAGATTAGTATGCAGTCACAATCTTTTCAGGCATACCACCACACAATCTTTTCAGGCATACCACCACAGTCAGTTTCTATAAAAGAATTCAATAAGTTAATACTCTCATATCCAATTCTTATATTTCCACCCAAAAAGGAGAGTTACAAAGATAACAGGCAACTCACTTTTAGTATTGTACTGGAATCTCTCCTTGCAACTTTGGAATTTAATGGGTTAGAGCAAATTTGAATTATTCTTATTCCCATTGTTATCTAATATAGCAGGGTTGTCACCAAAAATGCTGTCTTCCAGATTTTCAATACGGGTTCCAAAAACTTTGCGTTCATCCCAAATTCCTATGTGTAGTTCCTACAGATAAGTTAGACACAACCTTTTTATTCTGGATTTCCAACAAAAATGAAGCACGTCAAATTACCCATCAGTTATCCAGTATTTAATGTAGTCTCAACACAGTATCATGTCCTATTGGTGCACTCCTAGAAGATTTTGCAGAAAATTTCTTTACACAGTATTAATGAAGGTCCATGAAAACAATGATTAAAATTGAATGACCCTTCCAAACATTTATAACATCAGAAACACCAGTGGAAAAAAACCTGAATTGCTGCTTGTGGCACATGAGTAGTAACTTACCAGGCAAGACGACAGTGTTTAAGAAAACAACATATTCATTAAACCCACCACTATTGGAAATGGAGGAAATTAGGCTACAAACTAAAAAGGCTAATTGATTTACTAATTGATTCTGTTCTAGTTAGTTTAAGCTAACATTTTCTGTTCATACAACTACATATACCAAAATCAAATGCACCATCAACATGACCATGGTAATAGCTTCAAGAGACATCAAAATAAACCAAGCACATGACCATGATCACAGCTTCAACAGACATCAACAAAATGCACCACACACATGACCATGATCATTTTGATGTCAGTTGAAGCTATGCTCAGCTTACCAAAATCGATGCACTGCACAAGACCATGACCATTACATATACTCCAATAGTTTGCTACAATTAATTGAATTGGTCATTGATTCAATGGTACTATAGTTCTTTAATTATAGTAACACATTTAGATCCTCCTGCATTCTTGGACAAGGCTCTAGAACAACTCTAGGAGCTGCTGCATTGTGAAGAATTAATATCATCATATATAGTGAAACAAGATAATACTTACTAGTCTCGCCACCAGTTTCATTCCTTCTTCTCCCTCATTTTCGTAGACATGTTTCAAAGATCTAGGTAAAACCCTCCAAAACTCATGCACATAATCTCCTCCCTTGCACTACTGAAATGCTTTTCCCATGTGTCTACAACCCTTTAGGCCCTCTTGTGGTGAAACATGCACCATTGTGAAAGTGCTGCATAAGGGTTAAGGAATACAAGAAAGAACTGCTAATGCAATATGTAGATGCAAACTTACATAGGCAAAATATAAAATTTTAATTAAATTGGACATATGAACATATATAGGAAATAAATAACCTTGGCCATTTATTACTTTAAGCACACAAGGTATATAAACCATAAATTGGGTCCACCAACCATCAACATGAAAAAAAGGAGAACATAGATCTGGTATATAGGTGCCATCTACAGACTCTATCTACCCTATAGATTCCCGGTGAGGTGTTCAAAAGTTTTGCTTGTTTCCTTCCAAATTTATAGTGTGTGCCATGTTAAATCTCAAGAAGCAGAACGTGTTCTAAGCCCACGTGCTTGGGGCTAGGCTTGGGGATGCGCCATTCATGATGGTCCTAGCCTTCTTGGGCGTGCAGGCTCGGGCCATGGGCATCCCAGCCGTTGCCTGCATCACGGTGGCGTCCAATGGGTTCCTAGCCTTGGGCGCGCGCCCGTGGCCACACCCCATCCCCATGGACGATGCCACACGCGACTTGGGCAGCGGCGCTGGTACGTTCAGTTCCCGCACCTTGGGTGGCACCTGCGCCAGCGCTTCGCCGGTGCGTCAAGGGCATCGGCACAGAAGTAGTGTTGAGGAAGATGAGCTCTCCAGACTCCTTCATGCGCGCTAGGTGCACGGTAAGCAGCAATGCGTGTGTGGGGGTAGCTCGCTGCACTTGCCCTCCATGTACTGGAGATGGCCAACTTGTTTGACCCGTTCTTGTCGCCGAGGCCCTCGATCACCACCAGGATCATCTGCAGCAGGAACACACACAACAAACACGCCACACTGGCCGTTGCTAGCTCACTCCATTTTGCATCAGGCCAACCCCCCACCCAAAAAGAAGAAATATTTTCTTTCTTTTTTGATCGAACAGAAACAAAAGAAACCACCAAGGAACACGCATCGAACAATTCTAACATTGTGATTTCTGCACCGCATGTCCTCTGAGGAGATCTATATATTGCTTCTCTTCATTCATCCTCACACAACTCACTTTGTGCACTATCCTTGCTGTCTCTCAAGGGCTCCTCAAATGTCGACAACAGCCAGTTCGTCTCACACAATGACATCTGGGACCTATGTTATGCATACACCATTCCATCACAACACGTAAGGATAGAAATAGATCAGATTTGCATGGAATTGGATCCAGATATCACCTTCACATATTAATTTTGACCGACGCCTGGCCGTCGTACCGTGCATGGTTTGACTAGCCTCTACCCGGGCAATCTGTGTGTGCATGCTTGTGCGTGCATTTGCATTTGTGTCCTAAACATATATAAAACAAAAAATCCAACAAAAAATAAATTGTAAAATAGTTTTAGACACACAAGTATACACAACTATGTAATAAATGTATGATGCACTGCTTCTGGGTTGTTTCTTATTCTTGAAGGCCCAATATCAATTATGATGTAGGCTGATCAATGCATACAGAAAATCATGTAAGCAAAAAGCATGATAGAACAGAATGGCATCAAACTATCTTCATCAGCGGATATATCAACAATGTTAATAACTGGTGAGAAACAAAAATTTGTGCATTCAATACTAGCATCATCTCTATCTTTGTGGTCCTGGCCTTCTTGGGCGGGCGGCCACGGGCCTTGGGCCTCCCAGCCGTGGGTTGCTTCAGGTTGGCATCTAGTGGGTTCTTGGTTTTGGGCGAGCGCTCGTGGCCACGCCTCATCCCTGTGGACGATGCCACTGGTGACTTGGGCGGCGGCGGGTACATTCATGTCCCAAGCCTTGGGCGGGCGCCCGCTCCCACGCGGTGGCGCGAAAGGGGAGTCGGTGCAGAAGTAGTTGTTCTTGGCAAAAAATAAATTGTAAAATAGTTTTAGACACAAGTATACACAACTATATAATAAATGGATGATGCACTACTTTAGGGTTGTTTCCTGTTCTTGAAGGCCCGATATCAATTACGACAGGCTGATCACTCACATAAAATCATGTAAGCAAAAAGCATGATACAATAGTATGTCATCAAACTATCTTCATCAGCAGATACATTCGCAATGTTAATAAGTGGTGAGAAAGATAAATCTTTGTGTTCAATACTAGCATTATCTTTATCTTTGTTTATCTTCGCTTCCTGGCCTTTATGGCAGAGCCATCGCCGATGGGGGTTGGTGCGGGTGTGAGGGCGGGCTTGGGGGCCAGGCTCGGGGTCGCGCCTTCCACAATGGTCCTAGCCTTCTTAGGCGGGCGACTGTGGGCCTTGGGCATCACGGCCATGGCCTTCTTCACGGTGGCACCCAGCGGGTTCTTGGCCTTGGGTGGGCGCCCATGGTCGTGCCCCATCCGGTGGATCATGACACCGGTGACTTGGGCAGTGGCGCCAGCATGTTTAGATGTCGTGCCTTGGGCAGGTGCCTGTGCCCGCGCTTCAATGGTGCATCAGTGGTGTTGGTGCGAAAGTAGTTGTTCTTGAGAAAGATGAGCTACCTGGACTCCTTCATGCGTGCCAGGTGCATGGTCAGCAGCAACGCATGTACAAGGAGCTTGCCGTACTTGCCCTCCATGTCCTTGGAGATGGCTGACTTGTTCGACTTACCCACAACAAACATGGCACACTGCCCATTAATATTGTTAGCTCACTCCATTTTGCATCAACCACAACCCCCCCCCCAAAAAAAAGAAGGAACTTTTTCTTTATTTTTTGGTCGAACAGAAACGAAATGAACCACCAAGGAACACACATCGAACAATCCCAACAGTGTGATTTCTGCACTGCGTAGGCTCTAAGGGGATCTACATATCGTTTCCCATCATTCATCCTCATACAACTCACTTTGTGCACTGTCCTTGTTGTCTCTCATGTGGGCACCTCAAATGCTGATAGCAGCCAGTTCGTTTGACATGATGACTGATGGGACATCTGTTGTGCGTACACCATTCCAGCACGGCAAGTAAGGATATAAATGGTTCGCATTCACATGGAATCAGATCCAGAAATCACCTTTTACCGCATATTAATTTTGTAAGATGCCTAACAGTCTCACGGGCCTGTGGTCTGACCGGCCGCTACTCGTGCAATGTGTGTGTATGTGTTTGTGTGCATGCGCACGCTTATGCGTGCCTGTGTGTTTATTTTCTGTATATATATAAAACAATAAAATGCAAACTTGACAAAAATTAAATTGTAAAATAGTTTTAGACACAAGTATACACAACTATATAATAAATGTATGATGCACTGCTTCAGGGTTGTTTCCTGTTATTGAAGGCCTAGTATCAATTATGAGACAGGCTAATCACTACTTATAGAAAATCATGTAAGCAAAAAAAGCATGACAAAGAAGAATGGCGTCAAACTGTCATCATCAGCAAATACATTCATAATGTTAATAACTAGTAAGAAAGATATATCTTTGTCTTCTATACTAGCATCATCTCTATCTTTGTTTATCTTCGCTATAACACTAACACAATACTTAGTGTTCTTTGCCTTTATGGCAGAGCCATCACTGGCGGGGGTTGGTGCATGTGCGGGGGTGGTTTTGGGGGCCAGGGCTGGGGACGCAGCATACTTGGTGGTCCTAGCCTTCTTGGGTGGGTGGCCACGTGCCATGGGCATCCCAGTCATGGCCTGCTTCACAGTGGCGTCCAGCAAGTTCTTGGCCTTGGGCGGGCGCCGGCACCCGTGTCCTATTTCTGCGGACAACGCCACTGACCACTTGGGCAGTGGCGCCGGCACGTTCAGGTCCATGCCTTGGGCGAGCGCCCGTGCCAGCGCTTCAGCAGCGCATCGGAGGTGTCGGTGCCGAATTAGTTGTTCTTCTGGAAGATGAGCTCCCCGGGCTCTTTTAATTAATGCACGCCAGGTGCCCGGTCAGTAGCAACACATGTGCGGGTGGAGCTTGTCGTACATGCCTTCCATGTACTTAGAGATGGCCGACTTGTTCAACCCATTCTTGTCGTCGAGACCATCGATTGCCGCCAGGATCATCTATAGCAAGAACACGCGCAACAAACACGCCACATGACTCATTGTTAGCTCACTCCATTTTGCATCAGCCACAACCCCCAAAAAATGAAGAAACTTTTTCTTTGTGTGGTCAAACGCATCAAACAATTCCAAATCGAACAATTCCAACAATGTGATTTCTACACCACATAGAGACAACATAGGCTCTAAGGAAATCTACATATTGCTTCTCTTCCTTTATCCTCGTACAACTCACTTTGTGCAATGTCTTTGCTGTCTCTCATGGCCACCTCAAATGCTGACAACAGTAAGTTTGTCTGACATGATGACTGTTGCGACATGTTCGTACACCATTCCATCATGGAAAAGGATGGAAATGGAATGGATTCACATGGAATCGGATACGGATATCACCTTTTAGTCTTTTACCACATATTAATTTTGTCTGATGCCTCGCCGCTGCAATGCTGGTCGTCTGCGTGCTTCTACTCGAGCAATGTGTGTGTGCTTGTGGGCACATGTGCATTTGTGTCCAAAACATATATGAAACAAAAAATTCACACTCCGTAGTTTTTGTTACAAAACATAAATTCTAAAATAATTTTACACACAAAATACACAACTATATAATAATTGTATGATGCACTGCTTCAGGGTTGTTTCCTGTTCTTGAAGGCCCGATATCAATTATCATGCAAGGTGATCACTGCTTATAGAAAATCATCTAAGAAAAAAGCATGATAGAACAGAATGATATCAAATTGCCTTCATTCGCCGATATATTCATAATGTTAATATCTGGTGGGAAAGATAAATCTTTGTGTTCGATACTAGCATCATATCTATCTTTGTTTATCTTTGCTACAACACTAACACAATACTTAGTATTCCTCACCTTTATGGCGGAGCCTCGCTGGCGGGGGTTGGTGTGGGTGCAAGGGTGGGCTTGGGAGCTAGGGCTGGGGACGTGCCGTCCTTTGTGGTCCTAGCCTTCTTGGGTGGGCGGCCGCGGGGGCATGTTCTTGGTGGCGTACAGCGGGTTCTTGGCATTGGGTGGGCACCCACAACCATGCCCCAACCTCGCATACCATGCCACCAGCGACTTGGTGGCTGTGCCGGCACGTTCAGTTCCCACGCTTCAGGGGCACGGTAGGGGTGTCACTTCAGCTTCTACTCGAGAAATATGTGTGTGCGCTTGTGCATGCATGTGTGTTTGTGTCCAGAACATATATTAAACAAAAAATCCACACTTTACAGTTTCTTGACAAAAATTAAATTGTAAAATAGTTTTATAAACCGGTATACACAACTATATAATAAATGTATGATAGACCACTTCAGGGTTGTTTCTAGTTCTTGATGGCCTGATATCAATTATGATGCAGGTTGATCACCGCTTATAGAAACTCATGTAAGCAAAACGCATGGCGGAACATAATAGCATCAAACTATCTTCATCAGCAAATATATAACAATGTTAATAAGTGGAGAGAAAGACAAATCTTTTCGTTCGATACTAGAATCATCTATATCTTTATTTATCTTCGCTGCAACACTGACACGTACAATACTTAGTGATTTAGGCCTTTACAGCGCAGCCATTGCAAGCAGGGGTTGGTGTGGGTGCGGGTGCAGGTGCGGGCTTGGGGGACGAGGACGGGGACACGTCGTCCTTGGTGGTATTGGCCTTCATGGTCGGGCGGCCATGATCCTTGGGCATCCCGGTCGTGGCCTACTTCACGGTGGCATCCAGCGGGTTCATGGCCTTAGGCAAGCACTCGCGACCACACCCCATCCCCGTGGACGATGCCTCCGGTGACTTGGGCAGAGGCACCGACACATTTAGGTCTGGTGCCAGGTGCTCGGTTAGCAACAACATGTGCGTGGGGGGAGCTCACCGTACTTGCCCATGATGTATTGGAGATGGTCGACTTGTTTGACCCGTTCTTATCGCCTAGGCCCTTGATTGCCACCAGGATCATCTGCAGCAAGAACACGTGCAACAAACACGCCACACTGCCCATTGTAAGCTCACTCCATTTTGCATGAGCCATAACCCCCCAAAAAAGAAGAAACTTTTTCTTTAGTTTTTGGTCGAACAAAAACGAAAGAAACCACAAAGGAACACACATTGAACAATTACAACATTGCAATTTTCTGCACCGCATAGGCTCTGAGGAGATCTACCTATTGCTTCTCTTCGTTCATCCTCATACAACACACTTTGTGTATTGTCAATGGTGTCTCTCATGGGCATCTCAAATGCTAACAATAGCCGATTCAACTAACACGATGACTGATGGGACCTTTGTTGTGCGCAATCTTTCCATCACGACAAGGATGGAAATGGTTCGAATTCACATGGAATCAGATCCGGATATCACCTTTTACCACCTATTAATTTAGTCTAACGCCTGGCCGTCGCATCGCCTATAGCTTGACCAGCCACTACTCGAGCAATGTGTGTGTGCACGCTTGTACGTGCATGCGCGTTGGTGCCCTAAACATATATAAAACAAAAAAAATAAACCACACTTAAAAGTTTCTTGACAAAAATTAAATTGTAAAATAGTTTTAGACACAAATATATAACTATATAATAAATGTATGATGCACGCTGATCACTTCTTAAAGAGAAAATCATGTAAGCAAAAAGCATGATAGAACATAATGGCGTCAAACTATCTTCATTAGCAGGTATATTCACAGTGTTAACAACTGGTGCGAATGATAAATCTTTGTGTTTGATGCTAGCATCATCTATCTTTGTTTATCTTGGCTACAACACTAACACAATACATGTGTTATTGTTCCTAGCCTTTACGACGGAGCCATTGCCGGTGGGGGTTGGTGCAAGTGCGGGGGCAGGCTTGGGGGAAAGGCCAGGGATGCGCCATCCTCGGAGGTCCTGACCTTCTTGGGCGGGCGCCCACGAGCCTTAGGCATCCCGGCCATGGCCTGCATTATGGTGGCGTCTAGCAGGTTCTTGGCCTCGAGCGAGCGCCCATGGACGACGCTGCCGGCGACTTGGGTGGTGGCGCCGGCGCATTTGGGTCCTGTGCCTTGAACAGGCGCCCGAGCCCATGCTTTGGCAGCGCGTCGAGGGTGGCGGCGCAGAAGTAGTTTTTCTTGAGGAAGATGAGCTCCCCGGACTCCATGCACACTAGGTGCATAGTCAGCAGCGATGGGTGCGTAGGGAGAGCTCGCTGTACTTGCCCTCCATGTACTTGGAGATGGCTGAATTGTTCCATTCTAGTCGCTGAGGCCCTCGATCGCTGCAAGGATCATGTAGAACTGGAACACGCACAACAAACATGCCACACTGCCCGTTGTTATCCCACTCCATTTTGCATGGCCACAACCACAAAAAAAAGAAGAAACTTTTTTATTATTTTTTGGTCAACAGAAACAAAATTAACCACCAAGGAACACGCATCGAGTGCGGAGCATCCTGAATCCAGCTACATCCAAGCACCTGAATGAATTTGGAGAGCCATGCCTGCCATGCTGCCTCCGTCGTGCCAGAGAGCTAGCCGGGCGAGGAAGAGGGAGGGGCGCACTCAGTAGTGGCGAGGGAGAGGGACGATGTGCCGCTCGAGGCTGCGGGTGGCGCAGTGGGGCATGAGGGTGGCTGAGTGTTTCAGTACGTGTTTGTTTATATAGTCAAGATGGTAGTGGCCTGCGGTAGGTTAGCGGGTTGGGCATGATTTACAAAGAGTGGACACTTAAATGCCCGCCTCCATAATTAATTTACTGAGGTGGGCATCTTTTACCACCTTCGTACATAGATTTACCGAGGCAAACATTTTTTATGGACTCCGTAAATAAAATGCCTCGATCAAGGTTTGGCTAGTGCCTCATAAAATCATTTGTGTAGTAGTACAAAAGGTTGACACTTCGCTTTGTCAGATCTTATTGGCTGCAACCAATTGGTACCAAAGAGCCTTCACCAAATACACAGATTGCTTCAAGCCAAGTATATGAAAAGGAAAGGCTTCTCTAATTCTAACAGCCATGGATCTTCTGAATTTTGGAAAGGGCTCCAAATTAACCGTTGTGGCTGCCGTAAGCAGACTGCCTCCTTTTTAGTCCTGATTTTTTTGAGAGGTTTTAGTCCTGATTTATGCGGTGGCCTTTTCTATTTATCATCAAATGTATTCATGGGCACTGTTAGCCTCAGGCCGACGAGGGCACGGCACTTAAAACACCAGCCTGGCCCATACACATGTGTGTGTATGTGCAGCCCATGCTTTTTAGTGGCGTACAGGACACACACCTTTTTGCGCGTGTGTATCCTATACATAAATAAAACAAAAAATAGTCCACACATTAAAGTTTATAAATACAAATTAATTTGTAAAATAGTTTCACACACAACTATATAAGAAATATTCTTCAAGCAGATCGAACATCATACCTTGACATCAAAGCATAGGCTCTGAGGAGATCTACATGTTGCTTCTCTTCATTCATCCTCGTACAACTACTTTGTGCATTGTCCTTGTTGTCTCTCATGGGCACCTCAAATGCCTATAGTAGCCGGTTTGTCTGACACGATGACTGTTGGGATCTCTGTTGTGCATACACTGGTCAATCACGGCAAGGATGGAAATGGATCAGACTTGCATGTCACACTTTAATTTGGACTGACCAACCTCTACTCTAGCAATGTGTGTTTGTGCGTGCGCGCACTTGCACGTAGATGTCCGTTTGGGTCCTAAACATATATAAAACAAAAAAACCCGCACTTTAAACTTTCTTGGCCAAAATTAAATTGTAAAATTGTTTGACACAAGTATATAAGAAATGTATGATGCACTACTTCAGAGTTGTTTCCTCATCCTGAAGACTAGATATCAATTATGATGCAGGCTGATCACTACTTAGAGAAAATCATGTAAGCAAAAAGCATGAAAGAACAGAATGACGTCAATCTATCTTCATCAGTAAATATATTCGTAATGTTAATAATTGGTGAAAAAGATAAATCTTTATACTAGCATTATCTCGGTGGGGGTGGTGCGGGTGCAGGGGGTGGGCTTGGGGGCAGGCCAGGGACGCGCCATCCTCAGTGGTCCCGGCCTTCATGGGAGGTCACCCGTGGGCCTTGGGCATCCCGGCCATGGCCTACTTCATAGCACCATCCAGCGGGTTCTTGGCATTGGGCGAGTGCCCGTGGCCGCATGCCATCCCCGCGGACGATGCTGCCAGCGACTTGGGCGGTGGTGCCGGCACGTTTGGGTCCTACGCCTTGGGCGGGCGCCTGCGCCCATGCTTTTGTGGCGCGTTGATTGCGTCAGCGTGGAAGTAGGTGTTCTTAAGGAAGATGAGCTCCCCGACCTCCTTAATGCGTGCTAGGTGCACGACGAGCAGCGATGTGTGCGCGGGGGAGCTCGCCGTACCTACCCTCCATGAACTTGGAGATGGCTGACTTGTTCGACGTACCCGTTCTTATCACCGAGGCCCTCGATCGCTGCCAGGATCAAATGCAGCTGGAACACACGCAACAAACACGCCACACTGTCCGTTGTTATCTCACTCCATTTTGCATCTGCCACAACCACAAAAAAAAGGAACTTTTTTTTATTTTTTGGTCAACTAGAAACAAAATTAACCACCAAGGAACACGCATTGAGCACAACAACATCCTGCATCTAGCTACATCTGAGCACCAAAATGAATTCGGAGAGTCGTGCCCATCATGTCGCCTCTGTCGTGCTAGAGAGTCAAGCGAGGGAGAGGGAGGGGCGCGCTCAGTAGTGGGGAGAAGGAGAGGGACAGTGTGCCGCTCAGGGCTAGGGGTGGCGCAGGTGAGGCATGAGGGTGGCTGGGTGTGAGCTATAGCTTCAGTATGTGTTTGTTTATATAGTCAAGATGGTAGTGAGCTGCTCTGGATTAGCAGGCTGCTGGGCCTGATTTACCGAGGTGGACACCATATAAATGTCTGGCTCCATAAATGATTTACCGAGGTGGGCATTTTTTCTGCCTTTGTAAAATGAAATGACTTGGTTAATGTTTGGCCAGTGCCTCGTAAAATCATTTGTGTAGAAGTCCAATAGGTTGGCACTTCACTTTGTCAGATCTTATTGGCTGCAACTAGAGCCTTCACCAAATATACAAATCGGTTCAAGCCAAGTGTATGAAAAGGAAAGGTTTCTTTAATTCTAACTGCCAAGGATCTTTTCAGTTTTGGAAAGGGCTCCTAATTAACCGTTGCAGCCGTTGTAAGCAGACTGCCTCTTGCTTTAGCCTGGATTTACGTGATGGCCTTTTCTATTTATCATCAAATGTCTGGCATAGGCACTGTTAGCCTCAGGACGACGAGGGCACAACGCTTAAAACTCCAACCCAGCCCATACAATGTGTGTGTATGTGCGCGTGGCACGTGCTTTTTACCGGCGTATAGGTGCACGTATGTGTGCGTGTGTCCTATACATATATAAACAAAAAAGGTCCACACATTAAAATTTCTCAACACAAATTAATTTGTAAAATAGTTTCAGACACAACTATATAAGAAATGTTCTTCAAGTTACGTACCTTGACATCGAAGCGATGGCTGGCGTTGGTGTGTTTGCATTTTCTCTTGAGTCGTAATTTGTGCATCACCTAGTTGGTCTTGGATCCCCTTGGGGCCCTGCCCATACTAGAATACCACTACTTTCTTCATCCTCATATGTGGAATACCTGTGTTTTCTTCCCCCACTGACTCCAGTTCCACCACCTCCAGAAGTAGCATCTATCCAATTAATTGAAAAACACCTTTGTCCTTGCCTGTTGCCTTCCAGTAGCTGTCCATGGTGGCACGGTTTGCACTTATGCCCATGAAGTATTTCATGTCCCTTTGGGAAAGCAAAATTTCAGCCATTCTCCTCCATCTTTGCTTTACCTAACTATTGATTAATTTCTAGCAAGTGAAAAAACACCACAACAGTTGATCTAACTATGTGTGGGTGTGCGTGCGCATGTGCGTGTGTGTACAATGCACTTATTATGGTTTCTTACATGTTTCAATATTTTGTAATAATTTTAAAATTTCTATATGCCTATGCGCTTTGGATTCAAAATTCCATAGATTCGATACATATACAAATCCAAATCGAAACATCATCACATCACGTTGGCATCACCTTTATATATAGGATGCATGCCTAGCCTAGAATGCTAATGCCAGGTCACATTGCACCTTGATCATCCACAACTTCTTGCTGCCGTGATGGTGACAGGGAACTGCTTCTAATTATGCTCGGAGACAAAAATGTTAGCTTGTGCAGGAATGGTTGCTTCTGGTCGACAAATGCCTTCCTTAGCACCGACTTCTCTATTCTTCTGAGAGAAATGATGATACTGTTTGAAAACAGTGGTACCATCATCCACTTAGGATTCATGCTCATTACTTCATGGTAAGTAACCTCCTTGTCCAAGAAGGGCAGGAGAGCCTCAAGGCCCTAGGCAGCTTCAAGCAGATTGTACTGTCGTCTTTTTTATTTTTAGTCCTTTTTTAAAAGATTCTCTCAAATATGCCCCTAACATAACATTTTGAGACAATAGTTTGAGGACACAGCATGCATTTTACTATTATTCATCTAGCATGTAGCAGAGCTTCACTCACCAAAAGGGAAAATCCTGAAGGTACTGACCATGGTGTACATCTCGAAGGTGTTAGGCAGTCTTTCATGGCCATTCATCCTTAAGGTGCTATAGGCAAGAGGTTACTCTAGTCATTGACTCGTTGGTGTAGTTGGATTGCTATGCTACTATCCAAATCCAACTCAAAGGTTCTGTTCAATAGTCAACCATGACTATAAGATAAACATCTGCGTGGTGTATTGCTTGAGAAGGAGCATCAAGAAGATTATACTACTGTAGCGACAAGCAAATGCGAGGGAGGCAAAACATTTCAGACCAATCACTTTAATCTAGAACTTCGCCAAGCTCATGTCTATAACTATTTTCGAGCAGGTTAGTGTTATAGATCCTATGTGCGTGTTTGTATATTCCAAAGTATTAGGTGGACCTTTTCTTTAAGAAGGCGATCAAGATTGTCTAATAAAAATTGATATACAGAGGCGGTCAAATTTGCCCATCTTATGTAAAATTAATTTAAGGAGGCACCTAAAATCAATTTATGGAGGTTGCCCTCTTTCCGAAAATAGAGGCCATTTTCGGAGGCGGACCTCCTAAATGGCATGTATCTGTAAATAGGCCCGGAGCCCAACTGCCAGCCCATTACTAAAGTCACATATAAAAGTTACACTTAGGGTTCTTGTCTCTCACTTCTATCTCCCCCATGCTCAGCAGAGTGGCTGTCTCCTCCATGCATCATCTCTACCTTGCTCTCTCCCTGCCTCCACTCGCTCCCTTGTCATGCTACCGGCAGTGGAGGTCGCGATGCCTGCATCTCATGCATGGCCGGTGGCAGAGCTCGTGTAGCTGGAGGTGCAGCTCGCGTGTCCCGCGTAGATCCAACAAGCCCTACCCTGAGGGGGCGATTGGCAGCGGCAGATCCGGTGAGCCCCACCCCAAGACGGAAGCTGGTAGCGGTGATCTACCGAGCCCCACTAGGAGTAGGCAGCTGACAGCGGTGAATCCAATGACGAGCCCCACCCTAAGCAGGCAACTGCTAGCAGAGGATCCAATGAGCCCTGCTCCTAATCAGTAGATTTAGAGAGCCCACCCTAGAGCAGCGGATCCACGCAACTGCGCCCCGTCCCACCCCCAACGGCAGATCCGGAGGCGGCAGATCCATGCTCCCACCTGTCGGCATAGACCATTCTCCCGACTACCGACGTGGCCCACCTATACTACTCTGGCATCCGCCAATCAGCGTGGCCTCTCCTACCGTCGCTGCTGGATTTTCTAGACACATTGTTTTTACTATGTATTTAGACATAGTGAAGACCAAAGTGTACCACAAAAGCTACATATCTAGAAAAGCCAAACGTCTTAGAATTTAGAATGTGGAGAGTATGTATTAGATATTACTGTAGATTTTACACAGATCCTATCAATTTTCTTGTGCATAGCAGCAAAAAAGACAGGTTCAAAAGAAGACACACCTGTCCTAATCGACCTAGATGATTGCACCACCATTTCCTTAAGGAGCAGCTGCGCCTGTTCAAATAATTAAGATGTGGAGATGAGAAACATAGTATGTACAAAAAAATCTGAGAAAACGATACTTTCTAGGAGAGTGAGACAAGATCAAAACTGTAGTAATATATTTGAACAAAAGAATTCACCAATGTACAAATGATTCAGCAGTTTAGACACAGTTTTACAAAAAAAAACAAACTGAAGATAAAAATTGTTATCCATTATGCAAAACGGTAGTACGATACATCTAAATTGGTAGCTATGTATCCTGCATTTGAGAAAAAAAATCATGATTTACTACACCCTGCCTGTGCAGTTTTTTTACCATCTGAATGCACACTCCAATTTGGGAAACAAAATACTGTAGTTGCCAAAGAAGGCAAAAAAAAGTAGATCTAAGGTTCGCCGACTCCGACGCCCTCGCCCCAACCACCTGCCATCGCCCCACCGCCCTCTTCCTCTCCCCCTCGCCACCGTCATCTTCTCTAGCTCCAGCGAGCCTCCCCCCGCCCCGACCTAGCCCGACCGCCCAAGCTATCGCCAGCTACCATAAGTCGTCCATCAACCAATCCCACCGCCTGGCCTACCTGCCTCCCCTCTGCTAGCCATCTATACCCCACCGGAGTTGGAGAAGAGTAGACCTAGGCCGAGAAGGAGAGAGGAGAGAGAGGAGAGCTAGAGGAGAGAGGGGAGAGAGGAGGAGGAGGAGGAGACCTACCATACCTGGCCCCATCACCACTGGATCCGACGGATCCGCCACCGCCGCTAACAAATCTGGCGCTACCGCTGCGACATCTACCATGGCCGTGCGCAGGGGGAGGCGGTGGGGTGCGAACGTGGGCGCGGATGAGAGGAGGCGTGGGATGCAGGCACGGGCCATCGGAGCTCCGCGGGCGCAGATCTGTCGCGCCGCCTCCTTGGTCATTTGGAGGAGAGAGAGAGAGAGAGACGGGGTACATGACGAGTGGGGTGCGGGGCTGCGGCGGTGTGCAGGCCGGTGTGTGGGTTA